>Ga0209257_1000094_pt1 | contig 262243 bp, 252 predicted proteins | sample AraplaCvi_mCL_r2_FD_184277 | JGI IMG/M metagenome (GOLD analysis project Ga0209257, IMG submission 184277) | Arabidopsis root microbial communities from North Carolina, USA - plate scrape MF_Cvi_mCL_r2 (SPAdes) (version 2) | ecosystem: Host-associated > Plants > Roots > Endosphere | place... | reverse complement strand
AAGGCTGGTGTCGCGGGGCAACACCTGGGAGAACGCTGGCACCAACAGAACGTCGTCGAAGGTGAGCGCTTTGCCGAGAAGGCGCATGAGGAAAGCTCCAGACGCAAAGCGGCATTATACGGAGGTCGCCCAGCTAAACTCTTGGCATGCTTCGCAAAGCCCTTCGCCCCGCTCTCCTCGCCCTGCTCTGCCTTGTTGTCGCCGGCACCGCCCAGGCGCAATGGAAGTGGCGTGACGCCAAGGGCAACGTCCAGTACAGCGACTTGCCGCCCCCGCCCGGCACGCCGGAGAAAGACATCCTGCAGCGCCCCTACGCACAGCGCCCCATCATCGTCGTCTCGCCCCCGGGCACGCAGGCCAGCGCCGCGTCCGCCCCGCGGCCTGCGGCCAGCACGCCCACCAAGGCCGAGCAGGACGCCGCAACCCGCCAGAAGCAGGAGCAGGACCAGCAGACCGCCAAGCAGAAGGAAGAAGAGCGCCGCATCGCCGAGCAGCGCCGCGAGAACTGCTCGCGCGCCCAGGCCCAGTTGCGCGACCTGCAAAGCGGCATTCGCATCACGCGCACCAACGAGAACGGCGAGCGCGTCTTCATGGACGACGCCCAGCGCCAGGCCGAGGTGGAGCGCGCCCGGCAGATCATCACGACCGAGTGCCGTTGAGTCTGTGGAGGCCCTGCTCTTTTGGCTGACGGCGCTGGCCGCCCTCTCCAGCGCCATCGTGGGCGGCATCTTCTACGGCTTCTCGTCCTTCGTCATGCGTGGCCTCGCGCGCGTCGAGCCCGCCCAGGGTGTCGCGGCGATGAACGCGATCAACGTCGTGGTCATCACCCCCAGCTTCATGCTGCCCTTCCTCGGCACGGCACCGCTGGGCCTCGCGCTGGCGGTGGGCGCCTGGATGAACTGGCCCATGGCCCGCTCCGGCCTTGTCGTCGCGGCCGCCCTGGTCTACCTGCTTGGCTGCCTGTTGCCCACGATGACCATCAATCAGCCCATGAACCTGCGCCTGGCCGCCCTGCCGCCCGCTGAAGGCGCGGCGACCTGGCCCGGCTATGTGGCGCGCTGGACGGCCTGGAACCACGTTCGCGCGGCCGCGGCGCTGGTGGCGGCCGGCCTGTTCACGGCCGCGCTGTTCTAGGTGCTGTGCTTAGGCCGGTGGCGCGACACGATGCGCTCACCGCGCTTGGCATAGCGCAGCCGCCGGGCCTCCATCGGGTCCACCGTCAGCGGCCGATAGACCTCGATGCGGTCTCGCTCGCGCAGCCGGGTGTCCAGCGGCCTCACGCGGCCCCAGATGCCGATGCGCAACTCGCCCAGCGGCAGGCTGTATGCCGCCATGAAGTCGGCGCAGCCGCGCAGCGCCGCCTCGAGGGACGCACCCTCCTCCACGTCCAGCCAGCGGTGCTGCACGTCGCCGGCTTGCGGGCTCCAGACCAGTTCAACGCGCACCGTAAAGGGCCTCGGCACGCTGAACGAAACTGTCCACAAAGGTGTTGGCGATGCGGTCGAACACGGGGCTCACCACCGCCTCCAGCGCGCCGCTGGTGAAGGCATAGCTCAGGTCGAAGGCGATCTTGCAGGCCGTGGCCTCGCCGTCTGCGCCTGGCTTGTTCAGCGGCTGGAACTGCCACAGGCCGTCCAGGTGAGAGAACGGCCCGTCGACCAACTCCATGCGCACGCTGCGCCCGTCCTCATTGAGGTTGCGCGTCGTGAACGTGTGACGCACGCCGGCGTAGGACAGGTGCAGCTTGGCCGTGACGGCATCACCGTCACGTGCCAGCACCTCGACCTTGTTGCACCAGGGAAGGAACTCGGGATAGCGCTCCACCTGGGTCACCAGCTCGTACATCTCGCGGGGCGTGTACCAGAGCAGAACGGACTTTTTGACCTGCTTCATAGAATGACAGGATTGTAAGAAGGGCACCGAGCCCCAAATACCGACCCATGTCCATTGCCGAGAACCGCCGCGCCCGCTACGACTACTTCATCGAGGAACAGTTCGAGGCCGGTGTCGTCCTGTCCGGCTGGGAGATCAAGGCCATCCGCGCCGGCCAGGTCCAGCTCACCGATGGGTACGTGATGATCAAGGACGGCGAGCTGTTCCTGATCGGCTGCCGCATCAACGCGCTGCGCAGCGCTTCCACCCACGTGACGCCCGAGGCGGACCGCACCAAGAAGCTGCTGCTGCACAAGGCCGAGATCAAGCGGCTGGTGGGCAAGGTGGAGCAGCGCGGCTTCACGCTCGTGCCGCTGAACCTGCACTACAAGGGCGGCCGCGTGAAGGCCGACATCGCGCTCGCCAAGGGCAAGGCCCAGCATGACAAGCGCGAGACCGAGAAGAAGAGGGACTGGGAGCGGGAAAAGGGCCAATTGATGAGACATAAAGTCTCATCAGGTCCGAAGGACTGAGGCCGCACAGGCGACCCGGAAGGGTCGACTCGGCTGCCGAAGGACTGCCCGCGATACAAGCGGCAGGCATGAGCCGCGCAAGCGGGTCATTGGACCTTTCGCCAGAAGGGCCAGTTGATGCGGCACAAGGTGTCAGCGAAGAGCTGACAAGGCCTGCTCGATGTCGGCCTTCAGGTCGCTGACGTCCTCGAGGCCAATCGCGAATCGCACCAGCGTGCCGCCGTCGAACGGCAAGGCGAGATTGCGGCTACGGCTCATGTCGTAGGGCACGGCCAGGCTCATGGGGCCGGCCCACGAGTAGCCGATGCCGAAAAGCTGCAGCGCGTCGACAAAGGCATCCACCTGCGCTGGCGAGTATTCCGGCTTGAACACGGCCGAGAACAAGCAGGCCGCGCCGGCCTGGCCGGGCACATCGCCCACCTGCAGCCAATGTTCATGCCCCGGCGAGCCAGGCAGCGCCGGGTGGAAGACTTGGGCGACCTCGGGTCGGCCCGCCATCCAGCTCGCGAGCTGGCGCGTCACGCGGTCCTGGGCCTCGTAGCGCAGTTGCATCGTCGGCAGGCCGCGCAGCACCAGCTCCACGTCGTTCTGGCCCAGGCCATAGCCCAGGTGCTCGTGGGTGTAGTTGAGCCGGTCGTGCAGCTTGCGATCTCGCGTGCACACTGAGCCCATCAGCACGTCCTGGCCGCCGCTCGCGTATTTGGTGAGCGCCTGCATGACGATGTCGGCACCCAGGCCCGGGTGGCTTTTCGGCGCCGGCTCGAAGCCGTTGAACGCGAGACCGGCGCCCCAGGTGTTGTCCAGCGCCGTGGTGATCCCGCGGGCGCGGCAGGCGGCCAGCGTACCCAGCAGGTCGGGGAACTCGAGCGTGATGGACCCCGCCGCTTCCAGCCAGACGAGTTTGGTGTTGTCGCGCAGCTCCGGCACCGTCAGCGGGTCGTAGAAGCGGTGCGTCACGCCCCACTGCGGCAGCCAGGACTCGGTCAGGTAGCGGTTCTGGCCGTAGACGTTGTCCGGCACCAGCACCTCGTCGCCCGGGCGCAGCACGGCCAGGGACGGCAGCGTCACGGCCGCCAGGCCGCTGGGCACCAGCAAGCAGTACTCGCCCTGCTCCAGCGTCGCCAGCCGCGCCGCCAGCGTGTAGCTGGTGGGCGTGCCATGCAGGCCGTAGCGGTAGGTCAGCCCATCGCGCGGCCGGGGCTTGTGCAGGTCGGCCGTGTCCTTGAAGAGCACGGTCGAGGCCTTGGCCACCGGCACGGGCACCGCGTCCCAGCCTTCGGGGGCGCGGTAGGGGTGGTGGATGAGCTGGGTGCTGGGCGCCTTTTTGGTCATTAAACGAGGCTCGCGACCAGATCGTGGCCGTCAGCGGCAACGATCCGGGCGCGAACAAAATCGCCCACCTTCATCGTCTTGCTGGCCTTCTCGGGCGGCAGGATCTTCACGGTGCCGTCGATCTCGGGCGCGTCGGCGTAGGAGCGCCCCACCCCGCCCTTGCGGCCCAGGGCCGGCGCGGAGTCCACAAGCACCTGCAGCGTCTGGCCCACGCGGGCCTGCAGCTTGGCGGCCGACACTTGTTCAGCCATGGCCATGAAGCGCGCGCGGCGCTCCTCGCGCACCTCGGTGGGCAGCGCACCGGGGATGTCGTTGGCGCTGGCGCCTTCCACCGGCGAGTAGGCAAAGCAGCCCGCGCGGTCGATCTTCGCTTCCTGCATGAAGTCCAGCAGGTGCTGGAACTCGGCCTCGGTCTCGCCGGGGAAGCCGGCGATGAAGGTGGAGCGGATGACCAGCTCCGGGCAGCTCTCACGCCAGCGCAGGATGCGCTCCATGTTCTTCTCGCCGTTGGCCGGGCGCTTCATGCGCTTGAGCACGTCGGGATGGGAATGCTGGAAAGGCACGTCCAGGTAGGGCAGCACCAGGCCTTCGGCCATCAGCGGCAGCACCGCGTCCACGCTGGGGTACGGGTAGACGTAGTGCAGGCGCACCCAGGCGCCATACGGCTTGGCGATCTCGCCGAGCTGGGCGACGAGGTCCAGCATGCGGGTCTTGACCGGCTTGCCGTCCCAGAAGCCGGTGCGGTACTTCACGTCCACGCCATAGGCCGAGGTGTCCTGGCTGATGACCAGCAACTCCTTCACGCCGCTCTCGAAGAGGGCCCGGGCCTCGTTCAGCACGTCGCCGATGGGGCGGGACACCAGGTCGCCGCGCATGCTGGGGATGATGCAGAACGAACAGCGGTGGTTGCAGCCCTCGCTGATCTTCAGGTAGGCGTAGTGCTTGGGCGTGAGCTTGATGCCGTAGCTGGGCACCAGGTCCACGAAGGGGTCGTGGGGCTTGGGCACATGGGTGTGCACCGCGTCCATGACCTCCTGCGTCGCATGCGGGCCGGTCACGGCCAGGACGCTCGGGTGGATCTCGCGCACCAGGCTGCCGGCGTCGCTGCTGGCGTGGCCGGCCTTGGCGCCCAGGCAGCCGGTCACGATGACCTTGCCGTTCTCGGCCAGGGCCTCGCCGATGGTGTCCAGGCTTTCCTTGACGGCATCGTCGATGAAGCCGCAGGTGTTGACGATCACCAGGTCGGCGCCGGCGAAAGTCTTGGAGGTTTCATAGCCCTCGGCACGCAGTTGCGTGAGGATCAGTTCGCTATCTGTAAGCGCCTTCGGGCAGCCCAGCGAGACAAAGCCGATCTTCGGCGCGGCGGCCGGAGCGGCAGTGGTGACAGGTTCGTTCATCGCCGTATTTTCGACGATGAACGCGGATCATGGCTTCTTTGACCCCGGCGGCGGCACAAACGGGAACATCGCGCCGGCATTTTTCAACTGTTCCTGCCACTGATTCATCAGCGCCTTGGACTGCTCGGCATAGCCGCCCATCAGACCGGTCCAGGCGTCGGGCGTGAACGGAATGCCCGGCTTTTGCTCGGTGAACCGCTCCTGCATGTCCGTAAACGCCTGCATCTGCCGCTCCAGCAGCCCGCCCATGACGCCCTGCATGGCGTGGCCGTAGAAGCGAATGATCTGCGCCAGGGAACTGGTGGAGAACATCGGCACGCCGCCGGTTTCCTCCTCCAGGATGATCTGCAGCAGGATGGAGCGCGTCAGGTCTTCCTGGCTCTTGGCGTCGTGCACCTCGAAGTCGATGCCTTCCAGCACCATGCGCTTCACGTCGGCCAGCGTGATGTAGCTGCTGGTCTGCGTGTCGTAGAGGCGGCGGTTGGGGTACTTCTTGAGGATGCGCAAACCCGGCTTGGCGTCAGCAGCGGGTTGCTCGGTCGTGGATGCCGGCTTCTTGCGGGCAGTCGCCATTCGGGGATCTCCTGTGCAGTGCAGCAAATTCTAGGCAGACCCTGACGCTAGGTTCGAACGGGTTTACCTGGGGCTTAGAAGAGTTCCGAAGCCCCGTAGCTCTCGGCCTCCACCTCGCCGGCGCCGACGAGTGCCTGATAGTCGCACACCCGGTTGCGGCCGGAGCGCTTGGCCTGGTAAAGCGCCCGGTCGGCCCAGCTCAGCACTTGCTGCGGCAGGTCGCTGGGGTCGGCGTGGCTGAAGCCGATGCTGATCGTGACCTGCCCCACCTGCGGGAAACTGTGCCGCTCGACGGCCTGGCGCAGCCGCTCCAATATGGCCGTCGCGTCCTCACACGTGCCCGCCGAGAACAAGGCGACGAACTCCTCGCCGCCATAGCGGAACAGCAGGTCCGAGTTGCGCAGCTCGCTCGCCATCACGCGCGAGATCAGCAGCAGCACCTCGTCGCCGACGACGTGGCCGAAGCTGTCGTTGACGTTCTTGAAGTGGTCGACGTCGATGACGGCGATCCAGTGCGCGCGCGCTGTCGTGCTGGGCGCACGGCGGCCGTCCGGCGCCGTGCCCGGCTCGTCGGAGTGCGAAAGGATGGTCCAGATGCGGTCGAAGCTGTTCTCCAGTGCCTGGCGGTTCAGCAGGCCCGTGAGCCGGTCGCGCTGGCTGGCGTCCAGCAGCTCGTAGTAGTTGGCAAACACCTCCAGCACGCCCCGGATGATGGCGTCCTCGGTCAGCGTCGCCTCCCGGTCGCGGGTGAAGACGAAGTAGCCGCAGATCTCCCGGCCGCCGTACAGCGGGTAGGCGATCAGCAGCTCGCCGCCCTGCCCCTTCTTGCGCGTGCAGGGCTTGGACAGCAGGCGCACGTTGTCCAGCAGGCCACGCACCTCGGGCGGGATGGCGCTGGCGTTGAAGATCTCCTCCGTGCGCTCCACCAGCCGCGCCACGCCGTCGGGTTCGACAACGCGTGACAGGTGGTGGTGCAGCACGCGCGTGGACGCGGCCAGGTCGTCGATGCGGTAAAGCGAGGAGTCCAGCACGCCCAGCATGGGGCACAGCGTCTTCAGCAGGCTCTGCTCCAGCACCGCCGTGTCACGGATGGAGGTCATCTTGCCCAGCTTGTGCAGCAGGCCGGGAAGCTGCGCCTTGGGGGCTTCGGCGGGGGCGTTCATGGTTGTTCTGGGGTACTGCTCCGGTCCGACCGATCCTAGGCTTTGCCGTTGGCCCTGTCGATGAAGGCACACTCCGGGGCCAGCAAGGTCAAGCCCTGGCCGTCACCGAGTCGCCATCGAACCGTTCCATGTCCGACGCCGTCCGCACGCTCCGCCCCATTCGCACCCAGGCATGAAGACGCTGGGTTTTCACGCCATCGCCAAGTCCTTCGGCCCCGTGCCGGTGCTGCACGATGTGAGCTTCGAGCTGGCCGCCGGCCGCGCGGTGGGCCTGCTGGGCGAGAACGGTGCGGGCAAGAGCACGCTGATGAAGATCCTGGCGGGCTACGAGGCGCCCAGCGGCGGCGAGTTGCTCCTGGATGGCGCGGTGGTGCGCTTCAACGGTCCGCGTGCGGCTGAAGGCGCGGGCATCGCGATGATCCACCAGGAGTTCGCGCTGGCCGAGGCGCTCACGGTGGCCCAGAACGTCTTCCTCGGGCACGAGATCAAACGCGGCTGGTGGCTGGACGACCGCGCCATGCGCGCCGCCACCACGCAGTTGCTGGCTCAGGTGGGCTTGACCTGCTCGCCCGACACGCCCGTGCACGCCCTGAGCTTGGCGCAGAAGCAGCGGGTGGAGATCGCCAAGGCCTTGCAACGCCGCGCCCGCGTGCTGGTGATGGACGAGCCCACGGCCACGCTGACGCGCGCCGAAGCCGAGCAGCTCTTCGCGTTGGTGGACCGGCTCAAGGCCGACGGCGTGACGCTGGTCTACATCTCCCACAAGCTCGAAGAGATCGAACGACTGACCGACGAGGTGATCGTCATGCGCGACGGCCGCTTCGTCACCCGCGCGCCCACGGCCGGCCTCAGCCGGGCGCAGATGGCCAGCCTCATGGTGGGCCGCGAGCTGAGCGACCTGTTCCCGCCCAAGACCACCCGGCCGACGGCCGAGCCGCTGCTGAAGGTGCAAGGCCTGACCGTGCCGGGCTGGGCACACGACATGAGCTTCGAGGTCGCGCCGGGTGAAATCCTGGGCTTCGCCGGCCTCGTCGGCGCCGGCCGCACCGAGCTGTTCGAAGGCCTCGTCGGCCTGCGGCCGGGCGCCACCGGCCAGGTCGAAATCGCCGGCCAGGCCGTGCACATCACCAGCCCCCGCGAGGCCGCGGACCTGGGCCTCACGTATCTCAGCGAAGACCGCAAGGGCAAGGGCCTGCACCTGGACTTCGGCCTGCGCCAGAACCTCACGCTGATGACGCTGTCCCGCTACGCCCGGCCCTGGCTGAAGCCCGCCGATGAGGCGCAGGCGCTCAAGCGCGCGGTGGACGAGTTCGGCATCCGCGCCGGATCCCTCGACGTGCCCGCGCGGTCGCTGTCGGGCGGCAACCAGCAAAAACTCGCCCTCGCCAAGGTGCTGCACCCCGGGCCGCGCATCGTCATCCTGGACGAACCCACGCGCGGCGTGGACGTGGGCGCCAAGCGTGAGCTCTACGGCCTCATCCAACGCCTGGCCGCCGACGGCCTCGCGGTCATCGTGGTGTCGTCGGAGCTGATGGAACTCATAGGCCTGTGCCACCGCATCGCCGTCATGCGCGCCGGCCGCCTGCAAACCGTGCTCGACGCCGCCGACGCCACTGAAGACCTGCTCATCGCCCATGCCACCGGAACGCACTGACTCCATCGCCTCCCGCCTTCGTGGCCTCGGGCCCCTGACGGGGCTCATCCTGCTGTGCCTGCTCGCCTCATTCCTGAACCCCGAGTTCGCGACGGTCGACAACGCACTCAACGTGCTCACCCGCACCACCTTCACCGGCATCATTGCCGTGGGCATGTGCTTCGTCATCGTGGGCGGCGGCATCGATCTTTCGGTGGGCTCCATGGCGGCGCTGATCGCGGGTTGCGTCATCCTGCTGATGAACACCCTCGGCGCCCATGGCGTGGCGCCCGGCATGGCGGTGGTCATCGGTGCCAGCGGCGCCGTGCTGCTGGGCAGCGTGCTGGGCCTCGCGCATGGCTGGCTCATCACGCGCGGGCGCATCGAGCCCTTCATCGTCACGCTGGGCACGCTGGGCATCTTCCGCGCGCTGCTGACCTGGCTGGCCGACGGCGGCGCCATCACGCTGGACAACGAGCTGGCCGACGCCTACGCCCCGGTCTACTACGGCGCGCTGCTGGGCGTGCCGGTGCCGGTGTGGGTGTTCGCGATCGTGGCCCTGGCGGCAGCGGCGGTGCTGCAACGCACCGCCTATGGCCGCTACGTGCAGGCCATTGGCTCCAACGAGCAGGTGGCGCGTTATGCCGCTGTCAAGGTCGATGCCGTCAAGCTCGGCAGTTACGTGATGCTGGGCGCGATGGTGGGCGTGGCCACGCTGCTGTACGTGCCGCGCCTGGGCTCCGCCTCGCCGAGCACGGGATTGCTCTGGGAGCTGGAGGCCATTGCCGCCGTCATCATCGGCGGCACGGCGCTCAAGGGCGGCTCGGGCAGCATCGCCGGCACTGTTGTGGGCGCCTTGCTGCTCTCGGTCATCGGCAACGTGCTCAACCTCACCAGCTTCATCAGCATCCACCTCAATGCCGCGGTGCAAGGCACCGTCATCATCGCCGTCGCCTTCATGCAGCGGCGGCAACGATAAAAGGAGACTTCGCGCATGTTGTTCACCCGCAGACTCGTCACCGCGCTGGCCCTCACTGGCGCCTTCGCCGCGCACGCCCAGACGCCCGTCCACCTGGGCGTGGCCATCCCCTCGGCCGACCATGGCTTCACCGCCGGCATCGTCTGGTGGGCCAACCAGGCCAAGAAGGAGCTGGAAGCCGCCAACCCCGGCCTCAAGATCACCGTCAAGGCGGCAGCATCGGCCGGCGAGCAGGCCAACCAGCTGCAGGACCTGCTCACCACCAACAAGATCAACGCGCTGGTCATCCTGCCGCAGGAGTCCGCCGCGCTGACCAAGCCCGTGCAGCAGCTCCACAACAAGGGCGTCTACGTGACCGTGGTGGACCGCGGCCTGACCGATGCCACCGCGCAGGACGCCTATGTGGCCGGCGACAACACGGCGTTCGGCACGGTGCCGGCCGAGTTCATCGCCAAGCAACTCGGCGGCAAGGGCGAGATCGTGGCCTTGCGCGGCATCCCAACGACCATAGACAACGAGCGCATGGACGCCTTCAAGGCTCAGCTCGCCAGGACCCCGGGGATCAAGCTGCTGGACGCCAAGCACGGCAACTGGAACCGCGACGACGCCTTCAAGGTGACTCAGGACTTCCTGACCCGCTTCAAGCACATCGACGCCGTCTGGGCTGCCGACGACGACATGGCCTTCGGCGTGCTGCGCGCCATCGACCAGGCCAAGCGCAGCGACATCAAGCTCGTCTTCGGCGGTGCCGGTGCCAAGGGCATGGTCAAGATCCTCAAGGACGGCAGCGACCCGCGCATCCAGGCCAACGTGTCCTACTCGCCCAAGTTCATCTACGACGCCATCAAGCTCACGGCAGAGGCACGTCTCAAGGGCCAGAAGCTGCCGGCCAAGACCATCGTGCCCTCGGTGCTGATCACGAAAGACAACGCCAAGGACTTCTACTTCCCCGACAGTCCGTTCTGATCATGAGACCTCTGACCCTCTTCACTGGCCAATGGACCGACCTGCCGCTGGCCGAACTGGCCCCGCTGGCCAAAAGCATGGGCTACGACGGCCTGGAGCTTGCCTGCGGCGGCGACCATTTCAACGTGCAGCGCGCGCTCAGTGAACCCGGCTATGCCGCGGCCCAGCGCGGGCTGCTGGCCGAGCAGGGGCTGCAGGTGCACGCCATCGGCAACCACCTCATCGGCCAGGCCGTGTGCGACCTCATCGACGAGCGCCACAAAGCCATCCTGCCCGCGCACGTGTGGGGTGACGGCGAGCCCGAGGGCGTGCGCCAGCGCGCCGCCAAGGAACTGGCCGACACGGCCCGTGCCGCCAAGCTGCTGGGCGCGCAGCGCGTCACAGGCTTCACGGGCTCGTCCATCTGGCACGCGGCCTACGCCTTCCCGCCCACGTCGCAGGCCTACTGGGATGCCGGCTTTGCCGACTTCGCGCGCCGCTTCACGCCCATCCTGGACGTGTTCGAGGAGCAAGGTGTCAACTTCGCGCTGGAGGTGCACCCCACCGAGATCGCCTTCGACATCGCCACGTCGGAGCGCGCCATCGCGGCGCTGAACGGCCACCCGCGCTTCGGCTTCAACTTCGACCCCAGCCACCTCGCCTACCAGGGCGTGGACTATGTGCGCTTCATCCGCCAGTTCGGCCCGCGCATCTTCCACGTGCACATGAAGGACGTCTGGTGGGGCCGCGGCGACGGCACCGTGGGCACCTTCGGCGGCAACACCAGCTTTGGCGACCCGCGTCGCGGCTGGGACTTCCGCAGCGTGGGCCGCGGCATGATCGACTTCGAATCCATCATCGTGGCCCTCAACGACATCGGCTACGCCGGCCCGCTGTCGGTGGAGTGGGAAGACAGCCGCATGGACCGCGTGCATGGCGCGACCGAAAGCGCCGCCTTCTGCCGCAAGCTGGACTTCCCGCCCGCGCATGGCGCGTTCGACGCCACGTTCTCGAAAGGCATGGCCGGATGAAGAAGCTTCGTGTCGCCATGGTCGGCGGTGGCCGCGACGCCTTCATCGGTGCCGTGCATCGCCATGCGATGGCCCTGGACGGCCGCTACGAGCTGGTGGCCGGCGCGCTGTCATCCACGCCCGAGAAGGCCCTGGCCTCGGGCCGCGACCTGGGTCTGGCCGAGGACCGCACCCATCCCGACTGGCGCGCGCTGCTGGCCGATGAGCTGCGCCGCCCCGCTGGGGAACGCGTGAACCTCGTCGTCATCGTCACGCCCAACCACATGCACTTCGACGTGGCGCGCGCCTTCGTCGACGCGGGCTTCCATGTCGCCTGCGACAAGCCTCTGGTGCACAGCATGGCGCAGGCCGACGAGTTGGTGCAGCTTGTCAAGACACGCGGCACCGCCTTCGCCGTGACCTACAACTACACCGGCTACCCCATGGTGCGCGAGGCCCGCGAGCTGGTGCGCGCGGGCGCCATCGGCAAGGTCCGCAAGGTCATCGTCGAATACCACCAGGGCTGGCTGGCCGGCACGCTGGAGAGCAGCAACAACAAGCAGTCCGCCTGGCGCACCGACCCGGCTCAGAGTGGCCCCGGCGGCGCCTTGGGCGACATCGGCACCCACGCCGAGAACCTGCTGCGCACGGTCACGGGCCTGGCCATCGAACAACTCTGCGCCGAGCTCACCCGCTTCGGCCCCGGCCGCAGCCTGGACGACGACGCCAGCCTCCTGCTGCGCCTCTCCGGCGGCGCCCGCGGCGTGCTGCTCGCCTCGCAAATGGCCGTGGGCCACGAGAACGACCTGCGCGTGCGCGTCTTCGGCGAGCGCGGCAGCCTGGACTGGCGCCAGGAAGAGCCCAACACGCTCATCCACTCACCGCTGGACGCACCAGCCGTTCGATTGACTCGCGGCTCTGCCAACCTCAGCGAGCCCGCCCGCCGCGCCTGCCGCCTGCCGCCCGGCCATCCCGAAGGCTTCATCGAGGCGTTTGCCAACCTCTATACCGAGCTGGCTGCGGATCTGAATGCCGACACGCGCGGTGGTGACTATCCGCGTGTGGAGGATGGGGCAAGAGGTGTGCGGTTTGTGGAGCGCGCGGTGGCCTCTCAGGGCCAGTGGGTGGCTTTCCAAGCCACTTAAAGCGTCCGTGGCGCAGCGCCTCGACGAGACCTCGGGAGAGGTTGAGGGCCTGCACACATGGGCGTCCCCGTGCGCCGTTCGCAGCGCCGATGCTTTGCTCAGGGCAGCCGGCAGCGACCGCCACGCGAGCGCTCTTCATATTTATTTCATATTGAAATTCGCATCTTCAGATATTTGACGTTTCCACGTGGTGTCTCCAGAATTTTTAGGCGTTCCCAGAAACACTTATCAATTCACTACAAATGAGACAAGCACAATCGCACCGCCACATCTCCCGAGTTGCCCTCGCGCTGTTGGCCCTCACGGGTACCGCCCATGCGCAGGACAAGTCGTCCGTCACCATCTTCGGCATCCTCGACGCCGCAGTGCGTCATGTGAGCAACGAGGGAAAGGGTTCCATCACTTCGGTCGTCAGCGGCTCCAACAACACCAGTCGCCTGGGCTTTCGCGGCATCGAAGATTTGGGTGGCGGGCTCTCGGCCGGCTTCCACCTCGAGACGGGGATCTCGGTGGACAGCGGCACCACGGCCAACTCGACCATATTCTGGGATCGCCGCTCCACCGTCAGCCTGATGGGTGACTTCGGCGAAGTTCGTGCCGGTCGCGACTTCGTGCCGACCTACACCGCCTGGGTACGTCACGACCCGTTCGCATTCGTGGGTGTCGGTGCCAGCTCGGTACTGCTCGGCGCATCGCCGACTTCACCTTCCACAGGCCTCGGTACGCCTCCGGTTTTGCGCACGGGCAATACCGTGCAGTACTTTCTGCCGCGCGGCCTGGGTGGCTTCGACGGCAGTGTGATGGTGACCCCAGGCGAGGGCGGCAAAGCCTCTGACGGTCAGCACAAGCTGATCTCCGGGCGCCTGGTGTACACGCTCGGCGGCCTGAGCCTCACGGGCGCAGTGGGCAGCACGCAGAACGACGTCACGACTCTGGGCAAGTTCAGGGACACCGTCTTCGGTGCGCGCTACGACTTCGGCGAAGGTCGCGTCTCGATCGCACAGCGCCGCTTCAGCTACCCCGGCAGCAGCCAGAGGACGCTGATCATTTCGGGTGTGATGCCCATCGGCTTGCACGAGCTGAAGGCCTCCGTGCTGACGACCAAGCTGGATGGCAAGGTCGGCAACACCACGATCACCGGCAATGACGCCCGCCACATCGCCATCGGCTACGTGCACAACCTGTCCAAGCGCACGGCGTTGTACACGACGGCGGCACGCATCACGAACGAGCGCAATGCCAACTTCGTGATCGCCGGCGGCCCGACGCCGCTGGCAGGAAAGGACTCCACCGGTTTCGAGGGCGGCATCCGCCACAACTTCTGACCATGCCGAGCCTGCCAAAGCGGGTATGTCACATCAGTCTGGCGGCCACGTTGGCAGCCGCCTTGCTGACGGGCTGTCAGACCCTGCCTTCCGCGCCCTCCGCGCCTTCGGTGGCGCAATCCGCCCCCGTTGCGGCGACCTGTCCCGACGCGCTGCCAGCGGCCACGCGCTGCCTGGCCGGCATTGACAGCGAAGGGGCGCACTACCTGATCGCGATGCCCGCGGCGTGGAGCGGCGTCCTGATCCTGCATGCCCATGGTGGGCCCGAGCTCGGTCCGCCCAAGGCAGAGCGAACCGCCGAGGACTTGAAGCGCTGGGCGGTGATGGTGCGTGCCGGTCATGCCTGGGCTGGTTCCACTTTCCGCCAGGGCGGTGTCGCCGTGCGCGCCGCAGCGGAGGACACCGAGCGCTTGCGTCAGATCTTCGTCGCACATGTCGCGAAGCCGAAGCAGACCATCCTGCACGGTCAGTCCTGGGGTGCGAGCGTGGCTGCCAAGGCGGCCGAGATGTACGCGGGTCCAGGTCGAGCGCCGTCCTACGACGGTGTGCTGCTGACCAGCGGCGTGCTCGCTGGCGGCACACGCGCCTACGACTTCAGGCTCGACCTGCGCGTGATCTACCAGGTCCTGTGCGGCAACCATCCGCGCCCCGACGAACCCGCATATCCGCTGTGGCAGGGCCTGCCCCTGCAGTCGACGTTGACGCGCCCCGAGCTGGCCGCTCGCGTCGACGAATGCCTGGGGTTGCGTCGCCCCGCGGCGCAACGCACACCGGCACAGCAGGCCAAGGTGGCGACGATCACTCGCGCACTGCGCATCCCAGAGACCTCGATCAACAGCCACCTGGCGTGGGGCACCTGGCACTTCCAGGACGTGGTGCAACGGCGCACCCAGGGGCTCAACCCTTTCGGCAACATCGGTGCACGCTATGCCGGATCGGACGACGACGCGGCGCTGAACGCCGCCGTGCAGCGCTACCGCACCGACCCCGAGGCAGTGCGACGTTTCGGCGCGGACACCGACCCGGATGGTCGGATCGGCGTGCCAGTGCTGACGGTGCACGGTGTCAAGGACGCGACGGCCTTCGTCGAGATGGACGCCGCCTTCCGCACCACGATGGAAGCTGCAGGCACCGCTGACCACCTGGTGCAGACTTTTACCGACGATGCGGAGCACAGCTACCTGAGCGACCCGGTGTACCCGACGCTCGTCGATGCGCTGCTTCGCTGGACGCAGGGCGGCGCGAAGCCGACCCCGGCCGCGATCGCGTCTGCGTGCGAGGCAGCGAAGGCACAGTTCGGCCCGGGTTGTCGCTTCTTGCCAGACTATCGTCCGGCGGCTCTCGAGACACGCGTCGCGCCGCGACAGCGGCCCTGACCGACTTGGTGGGGTTCAAGGCCGGCGCGGCAAAAAATGCGGTGAGAGCGTTTGAGAAGCTGGGTGGGCACACCGATGCAGGCTCTCAAAGGCAAGCAGGCCAGGGAGCGGCGGCGTCGTGAAGGTGGTCTGAGCGGCCCAAGACGTATCTGGCCGTCACTGCCCGCTTCCGGTCTCTGGCGTCGCCTGGCCTCGCGCGACCGCTTGGAAAGGGCTGTGCCGCTGCGGTCCGCCCCCGATTGGCGCGTCAGGCACCCGCCACATTTGGAAACGACGGCGCAACCAGTCCGCGCTTACGCTGCGAAACAGTCAGCAGTTGTGTGCCCATGGAGTTTTCAGAGCTGTTTACGCGGAGCGCGCGCGACGTTTTGCCGCAAGCCCGCAAGAAGGGGTTGGTCACCTATTTCGACTATCGCGGGCCGCGCGTCGAGCTCCATGATCCCGGCCCGTACCTGCGCGCGGGCATCCACCGCATCCTGATCGGCATCGTCGACTGCTTTGAGAGCGGCTTTGTCATGTTCAACGCGGAAGTCGAACCGCCGGTCTACGGGCGCAGCAAGGTCGTCATCCACGCCGCCGGCACCGGGACAAGCCGCCCCGCCGACGTTGCCGCCGTGTTGCAACGCCTGCATCTAGCGCCTGAGGGTGCCGACCCGGACCAAGGCCTGGTGCTGCACGCGGAGGCCGTGTGTCCCGCCACCGGCGGCGAGGTCCAGTTCGTCGATGCCGGAGAGAACGGGCTCGTGATTTCCCTGAGTGGCGAGGTGGCTGCGGAGGAACTGCCGTTCGAGCACACACCCGATGCAGCCGGTACCGTGGCATGGCTGGTCAGCCCGCTGCCCGGCGCGCTGGACTCCGCCGAGATGAGATTGCGCCAGCTGGGCTGGCACGTGGTGTCGTTCGAGCGGCTGGAAGACGCCGCAGCGGCCACAGCGGTGACAGCGGTGACAGCGACCGCGAAGGCACCGGCGCTGATGATCGTTGCCGAGCACGACGGTCACGAACTGTCCGTGCTCGAAGACATCTCGCAGGCCTTGCCCAGTCTCTGGACCGTGCTTGCCGTGATTGCCGGCTCGCAGAGCTTGCGCTTTCGGGGCGACAGCACGGTCGACATCCGGGTGCTGCCACTCAGCCCGCTGGAGCTGGAGCGCTTCACCGCGCACGTCGACACCCGCACTTCGACGGCGATGTCGCGGCTGACGTCGCCAGCACCCCTGTACATCCAGGAGAGCCGGCGCGTGCTCGTCGTTGACGACAACGTCGTGAACCAGATCGTGGCGCGGGGCCAGCTCGAAGCATTGGGCTACGAAGTGGTGATTGCCAGCGACGGCATCGAGGCGCTGGACTCCTGCTGTGACGAGCCACCCGACATGGTGCTGATGGACGTTGACATGCCCGTCATGGACGGACTGGAAGCGAGTGAGCACCTGAGGTCGCTGCAGCGCATCGGCACCCTGCCCCCCTTCCCCATCGTGGCGGCCACCAGCGGCGACCCCTCGCTGCGCCGCAATGCCTGCCTGAACGCCGGCATGGATGGCTACCTCAGCAAGCCCATGGACCTGCAGGTACTGGCCGACGAACTGCACAGGGTGCTGCCCGGGCGAGCCATCTCGACGGATATCTCCACGGACGCGTGAAGCGCCAGACGGGCGCGGAAAAGAAAAATGCCCCAGACCTATCAAGATCTGGGGCACTTCCAATCTTCAGAATTTGGTAGGCGCGATTGGACTCGAACCAACGACCCCCACCATGTCAAGGTGGTGCTCTAACCAGCTGAGCTACGCGCCTGAAGAGCTTCGCACTATAGCATGTTTTTTCGGTACTCCGCCAGTGCCATCGAAAACTTCAACTTTCATTTGGGCCGAGTTGCGCCATCACTTTCGCCGTGCCGACCGCACACCTGAGATGGCGCAGAGGTCGCGCAGCACCTTGCTGAGCTTGGAGGCATCCGACAGCTCCAGCGTGAAGCTCATCCACGCCGTGTCGCCGCCGCCCGTGCGCGGCTTGGCGGCACCGGGCTTGAGCGACTGCGTGTTCACGGCGACGACGTTCATCTTCTCCTTGGCGAAGACTTCCAGCACGTCGCGCAACAGGCCTTGCCGGTCGCCGGCCTCGACGAGCACGTCCACGGGGTAGACCGGTGCGCCCTTTCCTTGCGGTTCACCCCCCCCCCACTCCACGGCGATGACGCGTTCGGGCGAGCGGCGCTTCATCTCGGCGAGGTTGCTGCAATCGGCGCGGTGGATGGCCACGCCCTTGCCGCGCGTGACGAAGCCCTGGATGGCGTCCGGCGGCGCGGGCCGGCAGCAGCGCGACAGCGTGGTCATCAGCGAGTCGATGCCCACGACCAGCACGCCACCGCGCGCGCCGCTGCTGGCACTGCGCGTGTGCCGCTGCGCGAGCAACTCGTTCTCGTCCGCCACGGGCTCGGGCGGGCGCAGTAGCAGTTCGATGTTGCGCAGCGAGTACTCGTCCTTGCCGACGACCTCGAACAGCGCATCGGCCCCCTTGAAGCCCAGGCGCGCGGCCAGCTCGTCGAGCTTGAGCGCCGTCTTGCCCTCGCGCTGCAGCAGCCGCTCGACGAGGTCGCGGCCCTTGGCGATGGTCTGGGCCTGCTGCAAGGCGTTGAACCAGGCGCGCACCTTGGCGCGCGAACGCTGGCTCTGCAGGTAACCAAGCTCGGGGTTGAGCCAGTCCAGCGACGGGCCGCCCTCCTTCGCCGCAATGATCTCCACCGTCTGGCCGCTTTGCAGCGGCGTGTTCAGCGGCAGCATGTGGCCGTCGATGCGCGCGCCGCGGCAGCGGTGGCCCAGGTCGGTGTGCACCGCGTAGGCAAAGTCCACGGGCGTGGCGCCGGCCGCCAGCTCCACGATGGTGGCCTGCGGCGTGAAGACGTAGATGCGGTCATCAAAGGCCGGCCCACCCTCGCCCTCCCCTTGCGTCGTGTCGCGCTCCCAGGCCAGCAACTGGTTCAGCACCGCCTTGCGGGCTCGCGCCACCTGCTCCTCGAACTCGCCCGCTGCGGTGACACCGGCGTAGCCGCGCGCACCGGCCTCCTTGTAGGCCCAGTGGGCGGCCACGCCATGCTCGGCATGGTCGTGCATCTCGCGCGTGCGGATCTGAACCTCCATGGCGCGATCGTCAGGCCCCAGCACCACCGTGTGCAGCGACTGGTAGCCGTTGGGCTTGGGCTTGGCGATGTAGTCGTCGAACTCGCCCGGCACCGGCGTGTAGAGCTCGTGCAGGCGCGCCAGCGCCGCGTAGCAGTCGGCCACGCTCGCGACGATGACGCGCAGCGCCCGCAGGTCGAAGACGCGGTCCAGCGACAAGTCCTTGCCCTGCATCTTCTTGTGGATGCTGTACAGGTGCTTGGGCCGGCCCTGCACCTCGGCGGCCAGGCCTTGCGAATACAGGTCGGCCTGCAGCGCCGCACGCGCGGCTTCCACGCGCTGCTCCCGCTCCACGCGGGTCTCCAGCAGCGCCTTGGCCAGCGCCTTGTAGGCCTCGGGGTCGCGAAACCGAAAGGCCAGGTCCTCCAGCTCCCACTTGATCTGCCAGATGCCCAGGCGGTTGGCCAGCGGCGCGAACACGGACTGCGACTCGGCCGCCAGTTCCAGCGGGCAGGGCTGCTTGCTGGCCGCATACCAGCGCAGCGTCTGCAGCCTTGACGCCAGGCGCAGCATCACCACGCGCAGGTCGCGCGAGAAGGCCAGCAGCATCTTGCGCACGCGCTCGGTCTGCTCGGCGCGCCGTTCCAGGTTCCTGTCGGTCTGGGCCTTGGCGTCTCGCGCCGCGCGCTGCAGCTGCACCAGCTTGCGCGTGTGTGTGACGAGGCTGGCGTAGCTGTCGCCAAAGGCCTTGGCGACGACCTCCTCGGGCTTGTTGAGGAAGTCGCCCGCATAGACGAGGTAGGCCGCGGCCTGCAGCTCCGGGGCGGCGCCCACGCCTTGCAGGATGGCCGCCACGCCATCGGCATGCGACAGCGCGTTCTCGCCCGTGTCCAGCAGCTCGGCGGCCAGCAGCGGCTCGGCAAAGGCGCGCGCACGCACCACCTCGGCATTGGAGTGCTCAGCGCCCGCATCCAGCAGCGCAACGATGGGCGCCGTGGCCGCGCCCTCGGGCATCAACCCGGTTTTCATGAACTGAGGAAGCTCCTCACGATGGCAATCTGGTCTTCGTGGATCAAGGTGGGTGCATGGCCCACGCCGGGCAGCTCGACGAGGCGGGCGTTCGGGCCGCGCTGCGTCATGGCCCGCGCGGTCTCGGCGCTCAGCAGGTCGCTGTCGGCGCCGCGGATCAACAGCGTCGGGCAGCTCAGCGCGTCATAGGCGCCCCACAGCGCCGCCTCGCCGGCGGCGGCGATCTCGGGCGTCACGGCCGAGAAGGGCAGCGCGATGGCCGGGTCGTAGTGCATCTTCCACTGACCGCCATCCTCACGGAACAGCGGCGTCGACAGCGCCAGCCACTCCTCGTCGGTGTGCGGGCCAAAGCCCTCGGAGATGCTGCGCAGGTAGGCTGCCCCCTCGTCCAGCGACGAGAAATGCGCCGCCTTGCCCAGGTAGCTGCCAATGCGCTGCAGCGCCTCGAAGCGGATGGCCGGGCCCACGTCGTTCAGCACCAGGCGGCGTATGGGGCTGGGCCTGCCCTCGGGCCGGTGCAGGGACGCAATGCCAAGGCCAATGAGGCCGCCCATAGACGTGCCCACCCAGTCCACCTGCTCGGTGTCCAGCCGGGCGAGCAACGCCACCATGTCGGCCACATAGGCAGGGATCTGGTAGCCGGCGGGCTGGCGCAGCCAGTCGGAGCGGCCGCGGCCCACCACGTCGGGGCAGATGACGCGGTAGCGGTCGCCCATGGCGCGGGCCAGCGCGTCGAAGTCCCGCCCCTGGCGCGACAGGCCGTGCACGCACACCAGCACCGGCGCATCCGGGCTGGGGCCGGCCCATTCCCAGTAGGCCATGCGGTGCAGCCCGGTGGCATCCAGGCAGTTCACGAATTTGAGGCGGGGTTCGGTCATGATGGCGTCCTTCCGAAAATCATCGTAGCAACCCCAAAGGACCCCACATGTTGAAAGGCAAAACAGCCCTCGTCACCGGCTCCACCAGCGGCATCGGTCTGGGCATCGCCCTCGCCCTCGCCCGCCAGGGCGCCAACCTGATCCTGAACGGCTTCGGCGACGTCGAGGCGCCCAAGGCCGAGGTCGCGGCGCTGGGCGTCAAGGTGGGCTACCACGGGGCCGACATGAGCAAGTCCGATGACATCGCCGCCATGGTGGCCTACGCCGACGCCGAGTTCGGCGGCATCGACATCCTCGTCAACAACGCGGGCATCCAGCATGTGGCGCCAGTGCAGGACTTCCCCGTCGAGAAGTGGGACGCCATCATCGCGATCAACCTCACCTCGGCCTTCCACACCACCCGCCTGGCGCTGCCCGGCATGCTGAAGAAGAACTGGGGCCGCATCATCAACATCGCCTCCACGCACGGCCTGGTGGCGTCGGCGCAGAAGTCGGCTTACGTCGCGGCCAAGCACGGCCTGGTGGGCTTCACCAAGAGCATCGCGCTGGAGACGGCTACGTCAGGCGTCACCGTCAACGCCATCTGCCCGGGCTGGGTGCTGACGCCGCTGGTGCAGAAGCAGGTCGATGCGCTGGCCGCCAAGGATGGCGTCGACAACGACGAGGCCAAGCGCCGGCTGCTGGCCGAGAAGCAGCCCTCGCTGCAGTTCACGACGCCCGAGGAACTCGGTGCCTTGGCTGTCTTCCTGAGCACCGACGCCGCAATCAACGTGCGCGGTCAAGCGTGGGCGATGGACGGCGGCTGGACAGCCGTTTGATTACTTGATGAGTTGCACGGTGCCGTTGACCGTCACCGTCACCGTCGCCTTGCCTGCCTCGGTCGGCAAGGCCTCATCGGCGGCCGAGAAGCTGGCTCGCGCCGCTTTCATCATCATCGGCCGGGGCGTTGCCGCCTCGTCGGCCGACACATTCACCTCGCCCACCAGGTAGCCGCCATAGCCGAACTGGCGCGCATAGTCCGCCGCCTTGGCCCGGTAGCGCGCGATGGCCTGGGAGGAGATCTCGCTCTCGGCCTTCTCGCGCGCCTCGCGCGACAGGGTGTAGCCCACGCGGGCGATGGACAACGTGCTGATGCGCCCGGCCAACTGTGCGATGGCCGTCGTGTCGCGCCCCTCCACCAGCAGCTCGGCACTGCCCTGCCAGCCGGTGATCTTGCCGGTCTTGGGCTCGTAGCGTGGCGTCAGCGAGAAGCTGCCCGTCTGCACGTCCACCTGGCCGGGCTTGGCCGCCTTGCGGGCCTCGGCCAGCGCGGCGTCCAGCGCCTGCTTCAGCCCTGTTTGCACGCCGGCGGCGTCTGCGCCCTCGCGCGTGGTCGAGAAAGCCACGCCGAGCAGGTCGCGCGCCACCTCGGCGCTGGCGCTGGCCGACAGGCTCAGGCGCTCGCGTGGCGGTGCGTCAGCACCGGCCTGGGCGGCCAGACTGAGGGTCAGGGCGGTGATGGCGACGACGGCACGCATGGGACTTCCTTGCAAAACGGACAAGAGGGTACAAGAGGGGAAAGAGGGATGGCGCCCCAGCTTATCCCCGCCAGTTGGCAACGAGCTGTAACAGCTGCCTGATGTCCTACAAGGGCCGGTTTCAAAACCTGCTCACAATGGCGCTGTTACAAATTCAGGAACCGCGATGAACAGCACCGCGAACCCCCGCCAGAACCGCATCCTTGTCGTCGACGACGACGCCCGCATCCGTGACCTCCTGCGCCGCTACCTGACGCAGGAGGGCTTCGAGGTGCTCCTCGCCGAAGACAGCCGGGCGCTGAACAAGCAACTCACCCGCGAGACGGTCGACCTCATCGTGCTCGACCTGATGCTGCCTGGCGAAGACGGCCTCACCATCTGCCGCCGCCTGCGCGCCGCCAACGACAGCACGCCCATCATCATGCTGACGGCCAAGGTCGAGGACGTGGACCGCATCGTGGGCCTGGAAGTCGGCGCCGACGACTACCTGGCCAAGCCCTTCAACCCGCGCGAACTGCTGGCCCGCATCAACGCCGTGCTGCGCCGCCGTCCGCCGCCGGAAGCCCCGGGCGCGCCGTCCAAGGAGCCGATGACGGTCACCTTCGGGCCCTTCGAGTTCGACCTGGCGCTGCGCCGCCTGACCAAGAACGGCGATCAGTTGCCGCTGACGACCGGCGAGTTCTCCATGCTCAAGACCCTGGTGCGCCACCCGCGCCAGCCGCTGAGCCGCGACAAGCTGGCCCAGCTCGCCCGTGGCCGCGAGTTCGAGCCCTTCGACCGCAGCCTGGACGTGCAGATCTCGCGCCTGCGCAAGATGCTTGAGGCTGACCCGGCCCAGCCGCGCTACATCCAGACTGTCTGGGGCGTGGGATACGTCTTCGTGCCCGACGAAAACAGCTAGGCGGGCCATGGCCCGTCCGCACCTGGCGCTGAATCTTTTTTGGCGCACCTTTGCATGGCTGGCCCTGCTGCTGGCCGGTGCCGTGCTGGCCTGGCAACAGACCTTCAAGGCGCTGGAGGCCGAGCCGCGCGCGCTCGAGTCCGCCGAGCAGCTGGCCGGCCTCGTCAAGCTCAGCCGCATCGCGCTGGAGCACACCGACCCGATCAACCGCGTCGCCGTCATCAGCTCGATGGCGCGCGGCGACACCGTGCAGGTACGCGTGGCCGAAACGAAGGACCGCTGGCTGCCCTATGACACCAGCCCCTTCGGCAAGCAGCTCGCCGCCGAACTGCGCAACACGATAGGGCCTGACACCATCGTGGCGCGCAGCGTCAACGACGCGCCGGGCCTGTGGGTGCGCTACGTCGTGGGCGAAGACGCCTTCTGGCTCAAGACCAGCGCCACACCGCTGTCCGTCTCGCTGGCGAGCAACTGGTGGTGGGTGCTGATCGCGCTGCTGGCCACCGTCGTCGGCTCGGCGCTGATCGCCCGCCTCATCAACCAGCCGCTGCGCGAGCTGGCCGAGGCGGCCGGCCGCATTCGCGAGGGCGAGTACGACTCGCGCCTGGACGAGACCACGATGACCAGCGAGATCCGCGAGGTCAACATGGGCTTCAACCGCATGGCGCGCGAGCTGGCCAAGCTGGAGGAGGACCGCGCCGTCATGCTGGCCGGCATCTCGCACGACCTGCGCACGCCGCTGGCGCGCCTGCGGCTGGAAACCGAGATGAGCGTCAACGACGAGCAGGCCCGCCACTTCATGGCGCAGGACATCGACCAGCTCGACGCCATCATCAGCAAGTTCATGGACTACGCGCGGCCCAACGAGACGCAGCTGCGCGAGACCAAGCTCACCGACATCGTCGAGCGCGAGGTGCAGGGCTTTCGCGACCCCGACCAGATCCGCTTTCGCGTGCAGGTCAGCTCGGCGATCAAGGTCTTCGTCGACGACACCGAGCTGGGCCGCGTACTGCTCAACCTGTTCGAGAACGCGCGCCGCTACGGCCACGAGCCGGGCGACCCGGCGCGCGTGGACGTCAGCGCCACGCGACAGGGCTCCTGGGTGGAGTTGCGCGTGCGCGACCACGGCCCCGGCGTGCCGCCTGACCGCCTCGCGCGCCTCACCACACCCTTCTACCGCGGCGACGCGGCACGCACGGCGGCCAGCGGCGCGGGCCTGGGCCTGGCCATCGTCGAGAAGTCGGTCCAGCGCCTGGGTGGCCAGCTCTCCATCAGCAATGCCGAGGGCGGCGGCCTCATCACCGTCCTGAAATTGCAGGCAGCCTGAGCTACCCTGGCGCATGCCTTGGGCTCGCCTTTTCCTGCTGCTCACCTTCGCCCTGCCCGCCTACGCCCAGCCGCTGGAGCTGCTGGTCTATCCCAACCCGGGCCTCTTCGAGGTGTCGGCACGCGGCGAGGTGACCGGCGCTGGCGCCGATCTGATGAAGCGGCTCGCGCAGGTCACTGGCGTGGCCCTGCAATTGCGCGCCGTACCACCTGTGCGGGCCTTGCAGATGACCGCGCAGACGCCGGGGCATTGCGTGGTCGGCCTGCCGCGCACGCCCGAGCGCGAAAACCTCTACCGCTGGGCAGGACTGATGGGTGCCGGCAACCTGATGCTCTATGGCCGCGCCGACGAGACGCGTCAGGTGGACGATGCCGACGACCTGCGCGGCGTGGTTGTCGCCGCGCAGCGCGAGTCACAGCCGCTGGCCTGGCTGCGCGAGCACGGCGTGCAGGCCTACGAGGTCAACGACACGCTCACAGGCCTGCGCATGCTGCGCGCGGGCCGCGTGGACTTCTGGCTCGTCAACGACCTGGCCGGCCAGCGCGCCATCCAGCGCAGCGAAGGCCCGGCTCCGAAGGCGTTGCGCAACCTGGGCCGCAGCGAAGTCCACCTCGCATGCCACCGCGACCTCGAAGTGGCCACCGCGGAAAAGCTGCGGCGCGGCTTCGAGCAGTTGCGCCGCAACGGCGAGCTGGCGGAGTTCGGGCTGCGCTGAACGTCAGGGCGCGGAAGCCGCGCTGGCAGCCTTGGCTGGTGCGGGCTCACCGAGCGACTCTGCGAGCTGACGGGCCAGGTCGCTTTCAACGCCCAGGATGGCCGACAGCGTCAGCCGGTAGCCGCGCAAAGCCTTCAGCGCCTCCACGGCGTCGGCGCGGCCGAACTCCGCGTCCACGCTGACGTCGGTCAGGCGGGCGAACGAACCCAGCACGTTGAAGTTCGTCTGCACGGCGCTCTGGGCCTCGCGCTGGGCCGTGTAGGCCTCGGACAGGCGGCGCAGCGAATCGTGAGGCATGTGCATCAGCGCCTGGTCGGCCACGGCCGTGTCCCAGGCGTCGCGGCGCAGGCCCGGCGTGAAGATGCTGATGCGCAGGCGCTTGTTCAGCAACTCGTTGAGCTGCTCGGGAGAAGGCTTGTCCTGGTGGGCCAGGGTCTTGAGGTCGGCGTAGACGGCGTCGACGGCGTCCAGGCTCGCCTTGTTGTTGCGCATCGTCGAGCGCACCTCGGCCAGGTTGGCACGCAACTCGACCTCGACCTGCTCGATCGTGCGGTTCGCCAGCCGGCGGTGGTGCCAGACCTCGAAGCCGGCCTCCAGACCGAGGGCGGTCAGGATGCCCAGCACGATCATCACGTAGTGGACGAGCAGTTCCTTGAGGTTCGTCGGGGCGTGGGTGGGCGGTTCAACGTGCATGGGCGCGCGGCTCGGGAGTCAAAGGGCGCGCGATGTTAGCGACTCAGGAGACAGACTGCCCTCGTCTCGATCGCCCTGCCCTCGCCCACCGGCCCCATCTTCTCGGCCGTCTTGGCCTTCACGTTGATTTGCGTCGCGTCCACGCCCAGCACCTCGGCCAGCCGCTCGCGCATGGCCGTGATGTGCGGTGCCATCTTGGGCGCCTGGGCGACGATGGTGGTGTCCAGGTTGACGAGCTGCCAGCCCGCCTCGCGCACACGGCGGTAGGCCTCGGCCAGCAGCACCATGGAGTCGGCGCCCTTGAACTCGGCGGCCGTGTCCGGGAACAGCTTGCCGATGTCGCCCAGGGCTGCGGCGCCGAGCAGCGCGTCGGTGATCGCGTGCGCAAGCGCGTCGGCGTCCGAATGACCCAGCAGGCCGTGGGTATGGGGGATGGTGACGCCGCCGAGGATCAGCGGGCGGCCGGTGACGAGCTGGTGGGTGTCCCAGCCCTCGCCAATGCGAAGAGGTGGCAGGTTCATGGCCCTGATTCTCGCGGACGCTGATATGGTGCGGCCGCCATGAAACGCTTTGCTCTCGCCTGCCTGCTCGCGCTCTGCCAGATCGCCCATGCCGACCCCGCTCCGCGCCCCAAGATCGGCCTCGTGCTGTCCGGCGGCGGCGCCCGCGGCCTGGCCCATATCGGCGTGTTGCGCGTGCTGGAGGAGCTGAAGGTGCCGGTGGACATCATCGTGGGCACCAGCATGGGTGCGGTCATCGGCGGCGCCTATGCGTCGGGCCGCAGCGTCGACGAGATCGAGGCCCTGGTGAAGCAGTCCCACTGGGACGCCATCCTGACCGACCGCCCGGCCCGCGAGCGCCTGTCCATACGCCGCCGCGAGGACGACGAGCGCCTGCCCTCGCGCATCGAGTTCGGCTTCACGCCGCAGCGCGGCGCCATGCTGCCGGCGGGCGCCGTGTCCAACGGCCAGTTCGAGGCCACGCTGACGGCCCTGCTGCCTGCCGTGCGCGCCGAAGAGCCGCTGCGCAAGCTGCCCATCCCGTTCCGCGCCGTGGCGACCGACCTGCTATCAGGCGCCATGCTGGACCAGGCCGACACGCCACTCTTCCAGGCCTTGCGCGCCTCCATGGCCGTGCCCGGCGTGTTCGCGCCGCTGCGCATCAACGGCCGGCCGCTGGTGGACGGCGGGCTGGTGCGCAACCTGCCGGTGGACCTGGCCCGCGAGCTGGGCGCGGACATCGTCATCGCCGTCAACGTCGGCACGCCGCTGCTGGAAGACCGCGAGATCACCAGCGCCGTCCAGGTAGCCAACCAGATGCTGCAGATCCTGACCGAGCAGAACGTGCAGCGGTCGCTGCGTGAGCTGCAGCCGCAGGACATCGTCATCGACCCCGATCTGGCCGGCATGGGCTTCATGGACTTCGCCCGCGCCGACGAGGCCATGGCCACCGGCCGGCGCGCGGCGCTGGCGGCGGGTGAGCGGCTGGCGGCCCTGGCCGCACCCGAGGCGCAAGCGGCCTTGCAGGCCAGACGCCTGACCCCGCCCGAGGCTGCGCTGACGGCCCTGCCGCTGGCCGAGCTGAAGATCAGTGGCACGCAGCGCATCAATGCCGAGTCGCTGAAGGCCGAGCTGGCATTGCAACCCGGCGACGCGGTGGGCCGCACCGAGCTGAACCGCGCCGTCTCGCAACTGGAGGGCAGCGGCGACCTGGACCGCGTCGAGATGGAGATCAACGACCGGGAGGGGCGGCGCAGCGTGGAGTTCCGGCTCACCGAGTCCGACTGGGCGGCCAGCCGTGTGCGCCTGGGCCTGGAGCTGTACAGCAACTTCGCCGACGCCAACCGCTACTCCCTCGTCGCCATGCACGTGGCGGACTGGCTCAACGACTGGGGCGGCGAGCTCCGCTCCATCGCCCGCATCGGCTCCACGCGCGGCCTGAACACCGAGTTCTACCAGCCGCTGGGGCCGGGCTCGCGCTGGTTCACCAGCGCCAAGCTCGGCTACGAGGCCGGCAGCAACGACGTCTTCAACCAGGGCCAGCGCGCGCTGCGCCTGGCCAGCAGCCTGGCCAATGCGCAGCTCGAACTGGGGCACCGCGTCGCGGGCCTGGGTGACCTGCGGCTGGGGCTGGGCGAGCTGCGCGCGTCCGACGAAGTCATCATCCCCGTGCAGCCCGGTGGCGGACGGCGCTCGCAGCGCTATGGCCAGCAATACCTGGAGCTGCACACCGACACGCTGGATTCGCTGGCCTTCCCCAGCCGCGGCCAGTGGATGACGGCGCGCATGGAATGGCTCAAGCCCGTCGGCGAGGCCCGCGTCATCAACGCGTCGCTGCTGGGCCTCGCGGCCTTCCGCCTCGGCGAATGGGCCGGCCAGCTGTATGGTGAGCTGGCCCACGCCGAGCGCGGCCAGGCGCGGTCGCTGGGCGGCTATCTGCGCCTGTCGGGCACGGCCGATGCGTCTCTGGTGGGCGAGAACATGGCCCTGGCCCGCCTCGTCATGGCGCGGCGCATCGGCGAGATGCCGGTGGGCCTGGGCGGCGCCGTGCGCGTGGGGTTCTCGCTGGAGACCGGTGCCATCGGCGCGGGCTCGGGCCTCAAGCTGTCCAACCTGCCTACCAGTGGCTGGAGGCAGGCCGCCAGCGGCTTCCTGAGCGTGGACACGCGCTTCGGGCCTTTCTTCCTGGCGCTGGGCGCGACGCGCAACGGCGACACCGCCGCCTACCTGCTGCTCGGCCCCACCTGGTGAGGCGCTGGTCGACAAACTGACCCTCAAGCCACGGTTACATCTGCCGATAAGCCCGTCATGAGGACCTGCAGCATGCAGGCTTCGAGGAGAAGACCCATGACGAAGTCGTTGAAGAGAACCGCCAACGTTCGTGGCCTGCTGGCCTTGAGCGTCCTTTTGCTGTTGGGGGCCGCAAGCATGCGCGCCGTCCAGGCCGCCGACAACGCCACCGCAAGCGCGACGGCCGTCGTGCTGCAGCCCATCGCCGTGGCGAAGTCGGCCGACCTGGTGTTCGGCAACGTCGTCGCCGGCAACGGTGACGTGACGGTCGCGACCGACGGTGCGCGTACCAAGACCGGCGCCACCGGGCTGCCCACCGGCGCCGCGGCCAACGCTGCGCGCTTCGACGTCACCGGGTCGGGCAACAACACCTTCTCCATCGACTACACGGGCAGCGACACGGTGCTGACCGACGCCAGCAGCAACACGATGGCCGTCGACTGGATCACAGAAGCCGTCGCGACCACCGTGCCGACCGGCAAGACGGACCCGAGCACCGACGCGGCGACCGGCACGCTGTCGTCCGGCGCGGCCTACATCTTTGTTGGCGGCAAGCTGACCGTGGGCGCGGCCCAGGCCGCAGGCACCTACACCGGCGTCGTCAAGGTGACCGTCGCCTACAACTGAAGGCGAGAGCACACTCGCGGCCATGATGACCGCCCCAAGCTCCGCCCGTTGCGCCCTGCTCGCCGCCGCGGGTTGGCTTTGCGCGCCGGCGCTCGCGGCGACCGCCATGGCCCAGGCCAGCGCCACCGTCGTCGTGCCTGCGCCGATCAATGACTGGCTGGGCGTGCCCGTCAGCGTGCAAGACCTGCTGCTGGCCCAGAGTGCGCCGGCCGGGCCTGCCACGGGCAATCTCGTGCCCCACGTCCCCGGCGCCACGATACCGGCCATCCTGCGTTTGCCCCCCGCCTGGATCGCGTCCGCCGTGGACTCGCGCCAAGGCTTCGGCATCGACTTCGCCGCTGGTGCCGCCCTGCTCCCGCGCGGCCCCGCGGCTGCGGTGTCCGTGGCTGCTTCAGGCCAAGGCACCGGCACCGGTGGCGACGGCGATGCCCCGCTCGTCATCACCGTCGCCTTCAACTGAAATGCCCGCCGCGCACCACACGCTGCCATGGGCCTTGCTGCTGGCCTGCGCGGCGGCATCGGCCCAGACGCTGAACAACAACGCGGCCTTGTCGTTTGGAGCTTTCACCGCGGGCAGCGGCGGCACGATCACCGTCGCACCGGGCGGCGCCCGCATGAAGACGGGCAGCGTCATCCTCGTCAATCAGGCCGGTACGGCCAGCGCCGCTCAGTTCACGATCAGTGGCACGCCCAGCGCGGTGTTCACGATCTCGCTGCCTGTCGACGGCACCGTCTTCCTCAGTGACGGCGGCAGCGGCAGCATGGCGCTGAACGGCTTCGCGAGCAGCCCGTCCGTCACGGGCGTGCTGTCGGGCGGCGGCACGCAGACCATCAACGTCGGTGCCACGCTCAGCGTGGGCAACGTGCAAACCACGGGCAGCTACTCGGGCGCTTTCAACGTCACGGTGAACTACCAGTAACAAATTGCACCGCATCTGCCGTGCTTTTGTGAGCTTTGCCTCACTCAAGTTCTCGCGACCATGCCGGCATGCGTGCATCCATCAAGCTCACCGTGCTGGCGGCCCTCGGGTTGCTGCTGTCGCGCGCCGCCCTGGCGGACCTGATGCTGTTCCCGACGCGCATCGTCTTCGACAAGCAGCGCGCCGCCCAGGTCGAGCTGATGAACCAGGGCAGCACGCCCGAGACCTACCGCATCAACCTCGTCAACCGCCGCATGGGCCCGAACGGCGAATTCATCGCCATCGAACAGCCCGGCCCCGGCGAGCAGTTCGCGGATGCAATGCTGCGCTACTCGCCGCGCCAGGTCACCATCCCGCCTGGCGGCTCGCAGATCGTGCGCATCCTGTTGCGCAAGCCCGAGGACTTGCCCGCGGGCGAATACCGCTCGCACCTGCAGTTCGACCGCGTGGCCGAAGCGACGGGCGCGAGCAGCGTGGAGGACGTGGCCAAGCGCGGCACGCAGGACGTGGGCGTCACGATCCAGGCGCTCGTCGGCGCGTCCATCCCCGTCATCGTGCGCCAGGGCGATACGCAAGCCCGGCTGGACCTGGCCGAGCTGGCCGTGCAGCCCCCATCGGCCGCCGCACCCGGCCTGCTGTCCTTCCAGATGAAGCGCGAAGGCAACCGCTCCGTCTACGGCGACCTGCTCGCCACGTTCACGACGACGGCCGGCGTGACCTTCGAGGTCGCGCGCGCCGGCGGCGTGGCCGTCTACGTGCCCAATGCAAGCCGCCGCGTGCAATTGCCGCTGCAGTTGCCGGCTGGCAAGGCCATGCCCGGTGGCACGCTGAAGCTCGCCTTCCGCGAGCGTCCCGAGTCCGGCGGCAAGCTGCTGGCCGAGACCAGCCTCACCCTCCCCTGACGGGCCGGCGCCCCGCGCGACGAGCGCCATGGCACCGCCGCGCCCCCTCCGCCGTTTTTTCCGCACTGTTGCCGCGGCGCTGGCCGTCATGCCGGTGCTGCTGGCCCAGGCCGCACCCGACGACGCACCGACACCATTGCGGCGCCTGGAGGTACAGCTTGATGGCCGCACGCTGGCCGAGCCGCTGGACGTCTTCCAGACCGATTACCAGGTGCTGCTGCCGCTGGGCGCCGTGTCCCGGCTGCTGGGCCTGGACGTGCGCGTGCAGACCGCATCGGGCCGCGCCGCCGGTACCGTGCCCGGCACAGGCGAGCCGTTCTGCCTGGACCTGCTGGAGTCCAGCATGCGCATCGGCGAGCGGCGCCTGTCCTTCGAGCCGCGCCTGGCCCAGGCCATCAACGGCGACATCTATGTGTCGACGCAGTTGCTGACGCGCTGGCTGAACCTGGAACTAGCCGTGGACCTGCCGCACTGGCAGTTGCGCCTGCGCGCACGCGAGAGCATGGCCAATGCTCCCACGCCCCCGCCGCCACCGCCTGGGCCGCGCCGCATCGACGAGACCCACCTCCTGGTGCTGGAGGTGACGCTGGACGGCCAGGTGCTGTCCGACAGCTTCACCGCCTACCAGGACGGCACGCAGACCCTGCTGCCGCTGGGCGAACTGTCGCGCCTGCTGACGTTGGCCATCCAGGTAAAACCCGACCGCGGCAGCGCCGAGGGCCGGCTGCCACGCGACCGTGGCTTTGCGCTGAACCTGCCCGAGTCCCTCGTCAGCCTGGCGGGCCGCGAGCAGAGCTTCGAGCCCCGCCTGGCCGGCGTCGTCGGCGACGACATCTACGTGTCCCGCCAGCTGCTAACGCGCTGGCTGCCGCTGGACCTGCAGGTCAACCTCTCGACGCTCAAGCTCAAGGTCGTGCCGCGCGAGAAGCTGCCGTTGCAGGAGAAGCTGGAACGCGAGCGCCTGGCCGCCGCGCTGGCGGGCCTGCAGCCCGCCGAACGGCCCAACTACCCCTATGCACCGTCCACGCCCGGCCTGATCGGCGTGCCGTCCATCGACCAGTCCTTCGGCGCCGACGCACGCTACGGCAGCCACTCGCGCCAGTACAAGGCGGCGTACACGGCCTACATGACCAGCGACCTGCTGGGTATGGAAGGCTCGGCCTATGTGCTGAAGACGCAGGACAAGGCCACGCCCGACCTGCGCGTCACACTCGCCCGCAACGACCCCGACGGCGGCCTGCTGGGGCCGCTGAAGGCACGCGCGGTGGCCTTGGGCAACCTGGCGCTGCCCAGCGTGCGCAACGTGATGCAGGGCAGCGGCATCGGCAACGGCTTCTCGGTCAGCAACCGGCCGCTGGACCAGCCCAACAGCTTCGACCGCCACAGCCTTCGCGGCGACCTGCCGCCGGGCTGGGATGTGACGCTGTACTACAACGACCAATTGCTGGGTTACCAGTCCTCGCGCGCCGACGGCCAATACGCCTTCGACGATCTGCCGCTGTCCTTTGGCGCCAACGAGTTCCGCCTCGTCTTCCACGGGCCGCTGGGCCAGTTGCGCGTCGAGAAACAGAGCTTCCTGCTCGACCAGGCGAGCGTGAAACCCGGCGAGCTTTTCTACACCATGGCTTCACAGGTGGCCAATGACGGCTCGGTGCGCAGCGTCGCGCAGGCCGACATCGGCCTGGGCAAGAAGCTGACCGGCAAGCTGGGCCTCGTGCGCAGGCCGCGCATCACCGGCGGCATGGCCGCGGACGCGCTGGACTATGGCCAGCTCGGCCTGCTGGCCTATCTGGACTCCATGATCCTCAGCTCCCAGTTCACCGGCATGCGCGGCGGCGGCGCTTTGGGCGAGCTGGGCCTGAGAACCCGCCTGGGCGGCTTTGCGCTGGACCTGCTGCACACCCAGCGCCAGGGCAGCTTCATCGGCGACCAGTTCACCGACGGCAGCCTGCGCCGACGCGACGCGCTGCATCTGCAAGGCGGCGTGCGCCTGGGCCCGCTGCCCCGGCTGGTGCTGGACTTCAACGCCCAGCGCAGCACGCTGGACTTCGGGCCCAGCGACGTTCAACTGGCCTTGCGTGCCTCGGCCATGCTGTGGGGCACGGCCCTGTCCAACAGCCTGCGCTGGCAGCGCAACGGCGACTTCACGGCCACGGACGGCGCGCTGCAGGTGAGCCGGCGAGTGGCCGACGTGGGCCTGAACGCCCAGCTCAACTACCGGCTGCAACCCGGCGCCAACCTGCAGGCCGTGGCCATCAGCGCCGACCGCAACCTCGCCGACGGCTACCAGCTCAACGCCGGCCTGCTGCGCAGCATGGACTCCAAGCTGACGCTGGTGTCGGGCGGCTTCAGCAAGAACCTCGGCAGCTTTGGTTTCGCGATGAGCGCCAGCTACTCCAACCAACGCGAGCTGGCGTTGGGCCTGCAGCTCTTCGTTGCACTGGACCGCGACCCGCGCACTGGCCGCTGGCAGTTCGACGGCCAGCCGCTGGCCGGCACCGGTGCGGTGTCGGCCCGAGCTTTCGTCGACCGCAACATGAACGGCATCCGCGACCCCGGCGAAGAGTTCGTGCCCAATGCCGGTTTCATCCTCAACGGCGGCGGCCGGCATCCGCGGCTGACCGACGCCGACGGCGTGGCGTTCCTGAACCGCCTGGCGCCCGGCCGCTACGCCGACATCGCACTGGACCCCGCCACGCTGGAAGACCCGCAATGGAAGCCCCTGACGCCCGGCGTGCGCATGCTGCCGCGGCCGGGCCGCGTTGAGCAACTGGAGTTCCCGGTCATACTGACCTCGGAGATCGAAGGCACGGTCTACCTCGTCGAATCGGGCGGCCGGCGCCGCGGCATCGGCGACGCCCAGGTGGAACTCGTCGACGCCAGGGGCCAGGTCATCGCGACGACCACCAGCTCGGCCGACGGCTACTACCTCTTCCACCAGGTCGCACCCGGCACGCTCAAGCTGCGCATCGCGCCGGAGCAAACGGCCAAGCTCAAGCTGCAGGGCGCGCTGGAGCGCGCCATCGCCGTGCCCGCGAACGGCGACTTCCTCAGCGGGGAAGATCTGGTGCTGAAGCTGGCGGGGGGGTAGGGCCTGTTAACGCTACGGCAATGTGCCGCGAAGGCCCGCCGCAAGGGGCCAATCTAGACGCAGCGTGCAGCCCGCACTCGCGTGCGGGCCAGCGATGCAACACCGAGTGGCCCCTTGCGGCGGGCCTTCCCGAAGGGTTGTGGTCAGAAAAGACCGGATGCTGTGTCGCAAATCCTCGCTGGGTAACGACCCAGCTTGCGGTTTGCGACTTGCCTGCGGCCTTTCTGACCACAACGCGGCCCGTTGCCGTAGTGTTAACAGGCCCCAAGCCACTGTTCCGCCAACGCAAAATCCTCCGGCCAAGTCACCTTGAAGTTGGCCATGGACGCGCGCACCAGCCGTGGCGCCAGGCCCAGCGCCTCGACAGCGCTGGCCTCATCGGTGGCGGCTGTGCCCATGGCTTTCAGTGCACGCTCGACGAGACCGAGGCGGAACATCTGCGGCGTCTGCGCGGCCCACTTGTCGCTGCGGTCCACGGTGGCGGCGACACGACCATCCGCGTCACCGGCCTTCAGCGTGTCGGCGATGGGTTGAGCCAGCAGGCCGCCCACGGCATCGGGCAGGCAGGCGTCGATGAGGGCGTCCACCCATTCCGGGCGCAGCAGGCAGCGCGCGGCGTCGTGCACCAGCACCCAGTCGCCTTCGCCCGCGCCGCGCCGGCGCAACTCGGCCAGACCGCCCAGCACGCTCTCGGCGCGGCTGGCGCCGCCCACGCGGGCGACCCAGCCGGCGTAGCCCGGCAGCGCCTCTTCGAAGCGGTCGTCGGCAGGCGACAGCACCACCAGCGTCTGTTGGATGCGAGGCACGGCCCCGAGTGCGGCCAGCGTGTGGGCCAGCATGGGCCTGCCAGCGATGGGCACGTATTGCTTTGGCATGCCAGCGCCTGAGCGCTCGCCGACGCCGGCGGCAGGCACCAGGGCAAAGCAGCGGGGAGTTGTCGTCATCAGCGGATTAGAGCAACAGGTAGTCCACCGGCTCCAGCGCGGGCGGCGGTGCCGGGTCGCCCAGGGCCAGGCGCAGCTCGATCTCGATGCCACGGCACATCGCATCCAGCGGCAGGTCGTTGGCCTGGTCGCCGAAGGGGTCCTCTAACTCATCGCCCAGGGCATCCAGGCCAAAGAAGGTGTAGGCCACGATGGCGACGACCAGCGGCGTCATCAGGCCGATGGAGTCCACCAGGCCGAAGGGCAGCAGGAAGCAGTAGAGATAGGCCGTGCGGTGCAGCAGCAGCGTGTAGGCAAAGGGCAGCGGTGTGTGCTTGATGCGCTCGCAGCCGGCGGCTGCTGCAGTCAAGGCGGACAGCGTGTCGTCGATCTGCACGCCGCGCATGGCGTCCACCTGGCCGGCGTGGCGGCAGCGCGCCAAGTCGGCGCCCATGGCCAGCATCAGCACGGCGGGGCGGTTGTGCACGCCGTCCAGCGCCTGGCGCTCGGCGGGCAGCAGCAGGTTGTCCAGGCCGGCTTCATCCTCGGGCTGGCCGCGCAGCAAGTGCTTGAGGGTGATGCAGAAGGCCGCCGTGCGTAGCAGCAGGCGCACGCGCTCATCGGAGAGGTCGCGCGGGTCGGCCACGGGCGGCGCGTCGACGAGATGCAGCACCTGGCGCGCCAGGTTGCGCGAGCGCACGAGCAGTTCGCCCCAGAGCTTGCGCGCCTCCCAGAACCGGTCGTAGCAGGCGCTGTTGCGAAAGCCCAGGAAGATGGCCAATGGCAGGCCCATCAGCGTGAAGGGGATGGTGGAGACGAGCACGGCGCTGTGGTCGGCCAGCGCGCGGTGGGCGATGGTCACGGCAATAGCCAGCAGCACATTGGCCAGCAGCACGCCGCGTATGCGCGGCAGGATGGAGCCGCGCAGCACGAAGAAGAGCTTCAGCCCCGAGGGGCGGCCGCGCAGGATCAAGAAAGCACTCCGGTCATGCCGGCATTTTCTCCAAGGCGTGCTCCACGGCCGCAAGCACGGCGTGCGGCGCCTCGATCTGCGGGTAGTGGCCCACGCGCGGCAGCTCCACGACGTCCGCCGGCACCTTCAGCTCGCGCAGCCTCGCGATCATGTGGGCGCCTGAGATGGGGTCGGCGCTACCGTTGATGACGGTCAGCGGCACGCTGGACTTCTGCAGCGCGCCCACCCAGCGTTCGCGCTGTTCACGGCGCTCCACCATGTAGTGGATCAAGCCCGGCAGCGCCATGCGCCCGTCGTCCCGGCTCATCAGCGTCCACATCGCGTCCAGCTCGGCCGCGGTGGGTTTCACCTCGCCGGCGATTGCCGTGAGGTTGGCCGCCAGCTTGTTGCGGCTGGACAGCCGTGCGATCAAGGGGCCGAGCGGCGACAGCAGCAGCTTTTGCAGCAGCACGGGCCGGTGAGTCTCGGGGAACAGCCCGCCGTTGAGCAGGATCATGCCGCGCAGCTTCACAGGCAGCGTGCCGGCGTTGGCACGCGCCAGCAGCTCCTGCGCCACCGTGTCGCCCAGGTCATGGGCCAGCACTGCAGCCTCCTTGACGCCCGCATGGGCCAAGGCCGCAAGCGCCAGGTCGGCCTGCTCGGCAACGCGGTAGTCATGCCCCCCGCGGCTTGGCCGAGAAGCCCAGGCCGAGCAGGTCGAAGGCAACGAGGCGGTGGTGCTGGGCCAGCTCGCGCCACAGCTTGCACCAGTCCCAGCTCGCCGTGGGGAAGCCGTGGATCAGCAGCAGCGGCGGTGCGTCGGCCGGGCCGTCCACGCGCACGAAGACGCGATGCCCCTTGAAGCTGATGATCTCGCCGGCAGCGCGCCAGTCGTTCAGCGATGGCAGCATCAGGCGTCGTGCCCCGGGTTCTGGCGCGCCAGCCGGCGCAGCAGTCCCGGCCAGGCCAGCTCGGCGCCCGAGCCGCGCATGACCTTCTCGCTCTGCGCGCGGATGCCGGCCAGGATCTGTGCCGGTATGCGGATGAGTTCGCCGCCGCCGGCCTGGGCGCTGATCTGGATCTCGCAGGCGCGCTGCAGCATGAACATCTTCAGGAAGGTGTCGGCCGCGCTGCGGCCCAGGGTCAGCAGGCCATGGTTGCGCAGCATCATCAGCGAGGCAGCGCCTAAGTCGGCCACGAGCCGGGCCTTCTCGTCAGGGTTGAGCGCCACGCCCTCATAGTCGTGATAGCTCAAGGACGCCAGCGGAAAGAGGCTGTGCTGGGAGATGGGCAGCAGGCCTTCGCGCTGCGTGCTGACCGCGACGCCGGCCACCGTGTGCAGGTGCATGACGAACTTCGCGTCCTCGCGGGCCTCGTGCACGGCGCTGTGGATGATGAAGCCGGCCGGGTTGACGTTGTAGTCGCTGGGCTCGACCTTCTCGCCGGCCTGGTCCACCTTCACCAGGCTGCCGGCCGTGATCTCCTCGAACATCATGCCGTAGGGGTTGATGAGGAAGTGGTGCTCCGGCCCCGGCACGCGCGCCGAGATGTGGGTGAAGATCAGGTCGTCCCAGCCGTGCAGCGCGGCCAGCCGGTACAGCGCGGCGAGGTCGCAGCGGACGGCCCATTCCTCAGGGCTGATGTGTGCGGGCTTGGCCATGGTGTCTCCTGTGTCGCTATCGAGCCAGCATAGTCCTGCGCGGATGCCCAAGATGTCGCCTCGGTGGCTTTGGGACAATAGCGGTTCTCATGCTGATTTCCGACCTCCGCCAGCGCCTGCGCGCGCTGGGCGCCAACCCCGACCACGAATCCCGCGTGCTGCGCCATTGGGTGCAAGCCCTGCCGCTGGAGGGTGGCAAGCGCCCGCTGCAAGGCTTCCTACCCAAAGCCGTCATGACCGCCCTGCCCGGCCTGATGGCCGAGCTGGAAGGCCTCGTCACGCTGCGCTCCGAGCATGCCGGCGGCGACGGCACGTCGGCACGCCTGCTGCTGGGCCTGAACGACGGCCAGACGGTGGAGAGCGTGCTGCTGCCGCGCGAAGGCGTCTGTGTGTCCAGCCAGGTGGGTTGCGCCGTGGGCTGCAAGTTCTGCATGACGGGCACCGAGGGCCTGATCCGCCAGGTCGGCAGCGCCGAGATCGTGGCCCAGGTGGTGCTGGCACGAAAGAAGCAGCCCAAGTTGCGCAAGGTCGTCTTCATGGGCATGGGCGAGCCTTCGCACAACCTGGCCAATGTGCTGGAGGCGATCACGCTGCTGGGCCGTGAAGGCGGCTTCGCGCACAAGCAGCTCGTGTTCTCCACCGTGGGCGACGAGCGCGCCTTCGAAGCGCTGAACGCTGCCGACGTGAAGCCGGCGCTGGCGCTGTCCCTGCACACCACCAAGGCGGCGCTGCGCGAAGAGCTGCTGCCGCGCGCCCCCCGGCTCACGCCCGAACAGCTTGTCGACGCGGCCGAGGCCTATGCCCGCGCCAGCGGCTACCCCATCCAGTACCAGTGGACGCTGCTGGACGGCGTCAACGACGGCGACGACGAGCTGGACGGCATCGTGCGCTTACTCAAGGGGCGCTATGGCCTGTTGAACATGATCCCCTTCAACAGCGCGCCCGGCCTGCCCTTCACGCGGCCGAGCTGGGAGCGCGCCAAAGCCATCGCCACCGAGCTGTCCAGCCGCGGCGTGCTGACCAAGCTGCGCGACTCGGCCGGCCAGGACGTGGAAGGCGGTTGCGGCCAGCTCCGCGCCCGCGAGGCCGTGGGCCGCCCGGCGCGTGTGGTGAGGATTCACGCCTGAAACGCGGGGGCTGAGGCCTCAACCGGCGACAGGTACAGCGGGTTCCACAAGCAGAATCCCGCCGGTCCACTGGGAGGAGACATGACTCAGTTCAAGAAGCTGGCGACACGCGGCTGCATGGCCGCCATGACCGCGCTCGTCGCCGGCACGGCCTTGGTGTGCTTGCAAGCCACGGCCGCCACCACGGTCCACAAGTTCGACACGACGGCCCAGGTGGGTGGCAGCAGCTTGCAGCTCAACGGCAAGGGCATCCGCTACCGCCTCGTCTTCAAGGCCTACGACATGGGCCTGTACACCACCAAGCGCGTCAGCACGACGGCCGAGTTGTTCGCGCTGCAAGGCCCCAAGCGCCTGCAGTTCACCGCGCTGCGCGAGCTGCAAGGCACGGAGCTGGGCCGGCTCTTCCTGCGCGGCATCAGCGACAACACGCCCAGCCAGCAGCTCACACGCCACACGCTGGCGACGACCCGCCTCATCGAGGTCTTCTCCGGCAAGCCCAAGCTCATGCCGGGCGACACCTTCACCATGGACTTCGTGCCGGGCAAGGGCACGCAGTTCTACATCCAGGGTGAGGCCCAGGGCGCGCCGGTGGGGGACGACGAGTTCTTCTCGCTGATCCTGCGCATCTGGTTCGGCGAGTCGCCGGCCGACGCGCAGCTGCGCGATGCGCTGCTGGAAGGGCCTAAGGACTAGGGCCTGCTCCCCCTACGGCAATGGGTCGCGTTGTGACCAGAAAGGCCGCAGGCAAGTCGAAAACCGCAAGCTGGGTTCGTACCCAGCGAGGATTTGCGACGCAGCATCCGGCCTTTCTGGCCACAACCCTTCGGGAAGGCCCGCCATAAGGGGCCACTCGTTGTTGCATCCCTGGCCCGCACGCGAGTGCGGGCTGCGAGATGCGTCTAGATTGGCCCCTTATGGCGGGCCTTCGCGACCCATTGCCGTAGGGGGAACAGGCCCTCGGTAGGCGTCCGCATCCAGCCCCAGGCGGCGGATGCGGTCGTGCAGCGTCTTGCGCGCCAGGCCCAGGCGCTCGCCCGCCTTGGCGACGTTGCCGCCGCTCTCCTGCAGGGCCTGCACGATCCATTGCCGCTCGACCGAGGCCAGCGCCTCGTCCAGCGGCACCTGCGGCAAGGCCGTGGGCTCGCTGGGCACGGACGTCGCAGCGGGCGGCGCCTCGGCAACCAGGCCCAGCACCCAGCGCTCGGCAAAGTTTCGCAGCTCACGCACGTTGCCGGGCCAGTCGCGCTGCTGCCAGGCCGCGATCTGGGCGGCACTCCATGGCGGCACATCGCGCTGCAGGCGTTCAGCTGCCTGGGCGCAGAACTGGTTCAGCAGCAGCGGGATGTCCTCGCGGCGCTGGCGCAGCGGCGGCAGCGCGATGCTGGCCACGTCCAGGCGGTAGAACAGGTCTTCGCGGAAGCGCCCTTCTTTCGCCAGATCCAGCAGGTCCACCTTGGTGGCGGCGATGACGCGGCAGGCCAGCGGCACCGCCGTGTTGGCGCCCAGGCGCTCCACGCTGCGCTCTTGCAGCACGCGCAGCATCTTGACCTGCAAGGCCATGGGCATGGACTCGATCTCGTCGAGGAAGACCGTGCCATCGCCCGCGAACTCCAGCTTGCCGATGCGGCGCTTGTTGGCGCCCGTGTAGGCCCCGGCCTCGGCGCCGAAGATCTCCGACTCGAAGACGCTCTCGGGCAACGCGCCGCAGTTGATGGCGACAAAGGCGCCGCGCGCGCCGCTGGCGGCATGCAGGGCGCGCGCGACGACCTCCTTGCCGGTGCCGGTCTCGCCGTGGATGAGCACGTCCACGCGGGCCGGACCCAGCGTATTGATGAGCGTGCGCACCTGCTCCATTGCGGCGCTGGCCCCCAGCAGCCCATCGGCCGGGCCGCCACCGAGCTGGGCTTTAAGTCGCCGGTTCTCCAGCACCAGGCGGCGCTGCGCCAGCGCGCGGCGCACCACCTCGACGAGGTGCTCGGCAGAGAACGGCTTCTCGATGAAGTCCCAGGCGCCGTCGCGCATGGCTTCCACGGCCATGCCAATGTCGCCGTGGCCGGTCACGAGGATGACGGGCAGTTCGGGGTCCTGCTCACGCAGGATGTGCAGCAGCGCGAGGCCGCTGTCGCCCGGCAGTTGCACGTCGCAGACGACGATGCCGGCAAAGCCCGGCTGCAGCCAGGCGCGCGCGACCTCGGCGGAGTCCACGCCATGGGTTTGCAGGCCGGCCAGCCGCAGGCTCTGCGTCGTCGCCAGGCGCACATGCTCATCGTCTTCGACGAGCAGCACATCGGTGGGTTCGGTCCAGGCCATGAGGGGATTGTCAGGCGAGGGGCAGGCGCAGCGTGAACTGCGCGCCGCCCTCGGGTTGGTTGCTGCCCTGCAGCGAGCCACCCAGCGCGTTGGCGATGGAGGCCGAGATGGACAGCCCCAGCCCCAGGCCGTCACCCCGCCGCTTGGTGGTGAAGAAGGGTTCGAAGAGGCGGGCCTGCACGTCGTCGCTCAGGCCCGGGCCGTCGTCCGTGACGCGCAGCAGTGCCTGGCCGGCGTCGACCTCGGCCTGCAAAGTGACCGTGCCGCCACCCTTCTCGGCGCTGGCGTCTATGCCATTGCGCAGCAGGTTCACCAGCACCTGCTCGATGCGCACCTGCTGGCCCAGCACGGCCAGGCCCTCTGGCACGGGCAGGCTCTCCAGTTTCACGCGCTGACGGCGCGCCTCGGCGCTTACCAGGGCCACGGCCGCCTGGAAGGCCGCAGCCACGTCCACCGGCTGCACGCGCAGCTCGTCGCGCCGCGCAAAGCCCTTGAGCTGGGCCACGATGGCGGCAATGCGCTGCGTGAGGCCGTCGATGGCCTGCAGGTTGCCCTCCACGTCGCCCTGCATGCCTCGTTCGAGGAAGACGCGGGCGTTGTCGTTCAGTGCCCGCAGCGCCGCCAGGGGCTGGTTGATCTCGTGCGTGATGCTGGCAGCCATCTGGCCCAGCACGGCCAGCTTGCCGGCCTGCACGAGGTCGTCCTGCGTCGCGCGCAGCGCCTGCTCGGTGCGGTGCAGCTCGTCCACGCGGGCTTGCAGCTCCTGCGTGCGCTCGGCGATGCGGGCCTCCAGGCTGTCGTAGGCGGCGCGCAGCTCGCCCTGGGCGGCGAGGCGCTCACGGGCGCGGCGGCGGCGCAGTTGCACGTAGGCCAGCGTCAGCAGCAATGACACCCAGCCCAGGGCCGCGGCCCAGGCGCGGCCGGCAGCAATCTGCTCGGCGCCGCGGATTTCGGTGAAGGACAGCAGCGTCCAGCCGCGGCCGTCTACCGGCAGCTCGGTGACGAGGGCGCGCAGCCAGGCCGTGCCTATGCCGATGCGCTCAACGCGGCGTTCGCCTCCTGCACGCGAGGCGTCGCGCGCCAGCGGCGCAAGCGGCAGGTCGCCGTACTGCTGCGTCTCGTGCAGCTCGGCACGCACGGCCGCTGTGAGTGGCTGCAGCGTGCGGTACTTCCATTCGGGGCGGCTGGCGAGGAAGACGACGCCGCGCGCGTCGGCCAACATCAGGTTGCCCGCGCTACGAGCCCAGTTGGCTTCCATTTCGTCCAGCGACACCTTGAGCACAACGACACCGCCGGCCAAGCGATGAGCGATGAAATATCCAGGCGTGCCGGTCGTGGACCCCCTGGCGTAGAAGTGGCCGCTGCCGCTCGCCATCGCGTCGCGAAAATATGGCCGATAGGCGTAGTTCTGGCCCACAAAGGTCTGCGCGTCGCGCCAGTTGCTTGAAGCCAGCGTCAAGCCCTGGGCGTCGATGAGGAAGATGGCGGCGGCCGCGGCGTCACGGGCCACGCCTTCGAGCAGCGCGTTCACATCGGCTTGTTGCGCCCGCGAGCCCGGATTGGCCAGCAAGGCGGACAGTGCCGGGTGCCGCGCCAGCACCTGAGGCACGGCCTCGTACTTGTCCAGCGCGCCGGTCAGCTCGTGGGCGACGAAGCGCAGGTGGCGCTGGGCGTCGTCCCGGGTCTGCGCCAGCGCGAGGTCCAGCGACAGCCGCCAGGCGGCATAGGCCACAGCCGCACCGCCCAAAACCACCAGCAGCAGCAGCGCCAAGCTGCGCCGCCAGCGGCGGGCTGAGGCTTCAGTGAGTTGCGGACTCGGCATCTATCCGGGAATGCCGGCGCGTGTCACGCATCAACAGGTAGACGAGCAGCGAGCAGGCGATCACCGCGGTAGCGTACCAATAGAAGCCGCTCTCCAGGCCCTGCTGCTTGAACCACAACGCGATGTACTCGGCGCTGCCGCCGAAGACGGACACGGCGATTGCATAAGGCACGCCCACGCCGGTGGCGCGGATGGAAGCAGGGAACAGCTCGGCCTTCACAACCGCGTTGATGGACGTGTAGCCGCTGACGATGAGCCAGGCGCAGGCGATCAGGCCGAAGGCCTCCCAAGGCCCTTGCGCGTGGCGGATGGCGGTCAGCAGCGGCACGGTGAAGATGGTGCCCAGCACGGCAAAGCCCAGCAGCAGCGGCTTGCGGCCGATGCGGTCCGACAGCGCGCCGTAGATGGGTTGCAGCAGTGCCGCGAAGATGAGGCTGCCGGCGGAGACTGCCGTCGTCTGTGCATCCGTCAGGCCCACCGACAGCTTCAGGAACTTCTGCATGTAGGTCGTGTAGACATAGAAGGCCAGCGTGCCGCCCATGGTGAGCCCGATGACGATGAGGCATTCGCGCGGGTGCTGCATCAGCAGCTTGAAGCCGCCCATGCGGTCCTTGCCATGCTTGCTGCGCTGGGCCTCGAAAGCCTTGGTCTCGGGCAGGTCGGAACGCATGATCAGCGCCACGACAGCCAGCAACGCGCCAATGAAGAACGGAATGCGCCAGCCCCAGGCCTTGAGCTCGGCCGTGTCGAGCACGAAGTTCTGCAGCACCAGCAGCACGACGAGCGCCGTCAGCTGGCCGCCGATCAGCGTCACGTACTGGAAGCTGGAGTAGAAGCCGCGGTGCTTGGACGTGGCCATCTCGGACAGGTAGGTGGCACTCGACCCGTATTCGCCGCCCAGGCTCAGGCCCTGCAGCAGGCGCGCGAGCAGCAGGATGATGGGTGCCCAGACGCCTACCGTCGCGTAGGTGGGCGAGCAGGCGATAAGCAGCGAGCCGCCGCACATCAGCAGCACCGACGCCATCAGCGCCAGGCGCCGGCCGTGGCGGTCACCGATGTAGCCGAACAGCAGGCCGCCGATGGGCCGCACGAAGAAACCCAGCGCAAAGATGGCCGCGGTGGACATGGATTGCGCCACCGGGTCGCTGGATGGGAAGAAGGCCGACGAGAAATAGAGCGAGAAGGCGGCGTAGCAGTAGAAGTCGTACCACTCGACGAGGTTGCCGATGGAGCCGACGAAGATGGCTTTGACGCGCTTCAGGTCGATGGGATCGGACGCTGCTGCCGACGAGGCTGGCGACGTCGGGGGATAGATCGCTGACATGCTGTCTCCTGGTGTTGTACGCCCCAGGATGAGCAGCTTGTGTGCCAGGCTTGTGCATGGGCTTGCCCCAGGGTGGAGCAAGCAAATCCGGCGGATTTCCGCCATTCGGGCGCGTCCGGCGCCGCCATCGGCGGCAAACCGCCGTCAGAACCGCAGGTCGATCCTCGCCATGTCGAATCGGCTGCCCTCGCCGTCGGCCCGCACGCTGACCACGCGAAAGCTCTTGGCCGTGCCGACGCGGAACTCGTACTCGCCGGGCTTGGGCGCGCTGGGCTCGCAGGTCAGCTTGTCGGAGTCCTTGGGCGCCTTGACGCGGTTGACCGGGTCGCGGCAGTCCAGCACCTCGCCATAGCGGCCCAGGGCCTTGACGTAGAAGATCACGACGCGCTCCAGCGGCGCCGAGGTGCGGAACTTCATCGCATGCACCTGCAGGCCAAAGGCCCCGGCCCAGGCGCCCAGACTGACCGCCGACTTGTCGCCACCGTTCTCCTGGTAGGCCACTGCGCCGGCATAGACCGGCAGGCCCACGTCGGACGCCTCGGTGCGGGCATTGCCCTCGATGCCGATGCTGAATTCCTTGTCGCCAGCCTGCGCGGCCGACAGGGCCAGAGCGAGGGCCAGTCCGACAAAGCCATGGCGCTTGTCCATCACGATCTCCTGAGCGTTGATTCTTCAGGCGATCAGGTTAGGCAGCGCCTTGCCCTCACGCCAGTTCGACGCGACAGGCTGCACAACGGCAGGGACAAGCCGTCTTCTTCGGGGCCGAGCGCTGGGCCGCTCCCGAGCCGGCCCGCCGTGGCGATGTGCTTGCGGCTTAATGCCGCAAGCATCGCCGCCCCCTCGGGGGACCGACTGGAGTCGCCGCGTTCAGCGTGAGACACCGGGCGAGGGGCTTCAATTCAACCGGGCCGGCGCTGCGCCACCCACTCCATGACCAGTTCGCGCAGCACCGGCAGCGGCACCTGGCCGGCCGTCAGCACCACGCGATGGAAGCCCTTGACGTCGAACTCGGGGCCCAGCTTGGCCTCAGCCTCGCGGCGCAGCTTGGTGATCTCAAGCTGGCCGATCTTGTAGCCCAGCGCCTGGCCCGGCCAGACGATGTAGCGCTCCACTTCGGAGACCACGTCGCTCTCGGCCATGGAGGAGTTGTCCAGCATGTACTTGATGGCCTGCTCGCGCGTCCAGCCCTTGGCGTGCAGGCCGGTGTCCACCACCAGGCGCATCGCGCGCAGCTGTTCGTCGGAAAGGCGGCCGTACCACTGGTAGGGGTCAGTGAAGAGGCCCAGCTCCTTGCCCAGGCTCTCGGCGTACAGCGCCCAGCCTTCCACATAGGCCACATAGAAGCTGCCGAAGCGGCGGAACTTGGGCAGGTTCTGGTCTTCCTGGGCGATGGACACCTGGAAGTGGTGGCCCGGCGAGGCCTCGTGCAGCGACAGCGTCTCCATGCCGAAGATGGGCTGGGCCTTGAGGTTGAAGGTGTTCACGTAGAACACCCCCGGGCGCGAGCCGTCGGCCGCGGGCCCTTGGTAGGAGGCGCCGGCCGCACTCTCGGCGCGGAAGGCCTCGACCTCCTTGACCTCGTAGTCCGCCTTGGGCTGGATGTCGAAGAGCTTGGGCGTGAGGCCGTTGATCTTCTTCTGCAGGTCGCGGTAGCCGGCGAGCAGGTCCTCGGGCTTGCTGTAGTAGTACTTGGGGTCGTCCTGAAGATGCTTGAAGAAAGCCTTCAGGTCGCCCTGGAAGCCCACCTGCTTTCGCACCCCTTCCATCTCGCCGAGGATGCGCGCGACCTCCTTGAGGCCGATCTCGTGGATCTGATCGGGCGTCAGCGCGACGGTCGTGGAGCGCTGCGCGCGATAGGCATACCAGGCCTTGCCGTTGGGCAGTGCCGACCAGGCCGTGCTCGTGCGCGCCTTGGGCGTGTACTCGTCGCGCACGAAGGCCAGCAGCCGCCCATAGGCGGGCAGCACCTGCTCACCCACCAGCTTGCGCATCTGGGCCGTGATGCGCTCGCGGTCCGCGGCCGGCACGGCGTCCGGGAAGTTCTTGATCGGGCCCCAGAAGAGGCTCTTCTCGGGGTCGGTCACGGCCAGGGCCTGCAACTGCGCCTGCGCCTTCTCCATGACGGGCTTGGGCTGGGTCACGCCGGCCTTCAGGCCCTGGCGCATGTTGGCGATGCTTCCGTCGAAGAGGGGCACGGCCAGCGCCAGGCGCTTGAGCCAATCGTCGTAGTCCTTGGTCGTCTTGAAGGGCTGGATGGACTGGCCCGTGCCCATCTGGGCGAGGAAGCTGGGCATGCCGCCGATCTGGCTGATGGGCTGCATCCACTCCGGGAAGCGCTCGCCGGCCAGGTCCTGCTCCAGGTCCAGTTTGAGGATGCTGTACGAGACGCGGTCCTTGGGCTCCAACTGGGCCTTCTTGAAGCCGGCCAGCTCCTTGAGCTGCTGCTGCAGGTCGCGCTTGGCCTGGGCCCGGTAGGCGGCCGTCGTGTTGTCGATGAGGCGGTCGTTGTAGCGCGGGTCGCCCAGCGACGTGGCCAGGATGGGCTGGCGCTGCAGCGTCAGCTCCCACTGGGCGTCCAGCCATTGGTGGAAGCGTTCGCTCTCCGAAGGGGCGGCCCAGACGGGCAGGCTCAGCAGGACAGAAGTGGCAAGCAGGCTGAGGGCGTGGCGACGGCGCATGGAATCTCCGGTTTCGAAGGCGCGCATGCTATCCAGATGCCCTACTGACAGCCAAAGGACATGCCTTCCATAGAATCCGGTCCAAGCCCCGCTTTCGGGGCTGTTGTCGTTTGTAGGTCCCGATGAATCTGCCCTCCCTGCCGGCCATCCAGCCCGGCAAGAAGTTCACCCATTCCCGCCCCATAGGCTCCGGAGACGCCCTGCTGCTCGCCCGCTTCGTGCAGCAGCAGCGCGATGCCGGCCGCATGGCGGCCATCTTCACGGCTGAGCCGGGCGACACGCAGCGCCTGGAAGACGAGCTGAAGTTCTTTGCGCCGGAACTCAAGGTCGCCGTCTTCCCCGACTGGGAAACGCTGCCCTACGACAGCTTCAGCCCCCACCAGGACCTGATCTCCGAGCGCCTGGCGACGCTTTGGGAGCTGCTGCAAAGCAAAAAAACGAAAAGCATCGATGTGGTGCTGATGCCGGCCTCGACCGCGCTGGCCCGTCTGGCACCGCCCAGCTTCCTGGCGGCCACAACCTTCAACTTCAAGCAGAAGCAGCGGCTGGACGAGGCCTCGCTGCGCGCCCAACTGACTCTCGCCGGCTACACCAACGTGAGCCAGGTCGTGCAGCCCGGCGAGTACGCGGTGCGTGGCGGCCTCATCGACCTCTTCCCCATGGGCTCGGCCGTGCCCTACCGCGTGGACTTGTTCGGCGACGAGGTGGACTCCATCCGCACCTTCGACCCCGACAGCCAGCGCAGCCTTTACCCCGTGCCCGAAGTGCGCATGCTGCCGGGCCGCGAGTTCCCGATGGACGAGGTGGCGCGCAAGCGCTTCCGCGAGCGCTGGCGCGAAAAGATGGACGGCGACCCGACCAAGGCGCGCATCTACCGCGACATTGGCGAGGGGCTGGCGAGCGGCGGCATCGAGTACTACCTGCCCGTCTTCTTCGAGCAGACGGCCAGCATCTTCGACTACCTGGGCGAGCAATCGGCCCTGGCGCTGCACGGCGAGGTGGACGAAGCCATACAGCGCTTCTGGACCGACACGCGCGAGCGACACCGCTTCCTGCAGCACGACCCCGAGCGGCCACTGCTGCCCCCGGCCGAGATCTTCCTCACGGCCGAGGATTTCTTCGGCCTCACCCACCCGCATGCCGTGCTGTCGGTGCGCGGCAACGAGCCGGTCGAGTTCGCCCGCCCGCTGCCCGACGTCAGCGTCGAGCGCGGCGCGCAGGAGCCGCTGGCGCGCCTGGAAGCCCACCTGAAGAGCACGCCCCATCGCGTGCTGCTGCTGGCCGAGAGCGAAGGCCGGCGCGAGAGCCTGCTGGAACAGCTGCGCGACCACAAGATCGACCCGCCCTCCGTCAAGGACTTGGCCGAGTTCTGGGAAGGCGACGAGAAGTACGCCATCACCGCCGCGCCGCTGGCCGCGGGCTTCTTCTGGAATGACGCGCAGCGCCCCGTCCAGCTCATCACCGAGACCGAGTTGTTCGCGACGACGCCCACCACGCGGCGCCGGCGCAAGCAGGAGCAGGTCAGCGACGTCAATGCGCTGATCAAGGACTTGTCCGAGCTGAAGGTGGGCGACCCGGTCGTGCACATCAACCACGGCATCGGGCGCTATCAGGGCCTCGTCAACATCGACCTCGGCGACGGGCAGAAGAGCGAGTTCCTGCACCTGGAGTACGCCGACAAGGCCACGCTGTATGTGCCGGTCGCGCAGTTGCACCTCATCGGCCGCTACACCGGCGTGTCACCCGAGGAGGCGCCGCTGCACAAGCTGGGCTCGGGCCAGTGGGAAAAGGCCAAGCGCAAGGCCGCCGAGCAGGTGCGTGACACGGCCGCCGAGCTGCTCAACCTCTATGCCCGCCGCGCCGCCCGCGAAGGCCATGCCTTCCGCTACTCGGGCCACGACTACGAGGCCTTTGCGGCCAGCTTCGGCTTCGAGGAGACGCCCGATCAGCGCGCCGCCATCCACGCCGTCATCCAGGACATGATTTCACCCAAGCCCATGGACCGCCTGGTCTGTGGCGACGTGGGCTTCGGCAAGACCGAGGTGGCGCTGCGCGCGGCCTTTGTCGCCGTCATGGGTGGCAAGCAGGTCGCCATCCTGGCGCCCACCACGCTGCTGGCCGAGCAGCATTTCCAGAACATCTCCGACCGCTTCGGTGCCTGGCCGGTCAAGGTGGCTGAGATGAGCCGCTTCCGCTCGCCCAAGGAGATCAAGGCCGCGATGGAAGGCATCGCCGACGGCAGCATCGACATCGTCGTGGGCACGCACAAGCTGCTGTCGGCCGACGTGAAGTTCAACCGCCTGGGCCTCTTGGTCATCGACGAGGAGCACCGCTTCGGCGTGCGGCACAAGGAAGCCATGAAGGCGCTGCGCGCCGAGGTCGACGTGCTGACGCTGACGGCCACGCCCATCCCCCGTACGCTGGGCATGGCGCTGGAAGGCCTGCGTGACCTGTCGGTCATCGCGACAGCCCCACAGCGGCGCCTGGCGATCAAGACGTTTGTGCGCGCCGAGAGCAGCGGCACCATCCGCGAGGCCGTGCTGCGCGAACTCAAGCGCGGCGGCCAGGTCTACTTCCTGCACAACGAGGTCGAGACGATCGAGAACCGGCGCCAGAAGCTGGAGGAGTTGCTGCCCGAGGCCCGCATCGTCGTGGCCCACGGCCAGATGCCCGAGCGCGAGCTGGAGCGCGTCATGCGCGAGTTCGTGGCCGGCAAGCACAACCTGCTGCTGTGTTCCACCATCATCGAGACCGGCATCGATGTGCCCAGCGCCAACACCATCGTCATCAGCCGCGCCGACAAGTTCGGCCTGGCGCAGTTGCACCAGCTGCGTGGCCGCGTGGGCCGCTCCCACCACCAAGCCTATGCCTACCTGATGGTGCCGGACATCCAAGGCCTCACCAAGCAGGCGCTGCAAAGGCTGGACGCGATCCAGGCCATGGAGGAACTGGGCTCGGGCTTCTACCTCGCCATGCACGACCTGGAGATCCGCGGTGCCGGCGAGGTGCTGGGCGAGAACCAGAGCGGCAACATGATGGAAGTGGGCTTCCAGCTCTACAACGACATGCTGTCCGAGGCCGTGCGGGCGCTCAAGTCCGGCCGCGAGCCCGACCTGCTCTCGCCCACCGGTGCGTTCTCCACCAACACCGAGATCAACCTGCACGCCCCGGCCCTGCTGCCCGACGCCTACTGCGGCGACGTGCAGGTGCGCCTGAGCCTGTACAAGCGCCTGGCCACGGCCGAGAAGCCGGCCCACATCGACGCGATGCTGGAGGAGATCACCGACCGCTTCGGCAAGCTGCCGGCGCAGGGGCAGAACCTCTTCGACCTGCACCGCCTGCGCGTGCTGGCCAAGCCCTATGGCGTCATCAAGGTGGACGCCTCGCCGGCCGTCATCAACATCAACTTCCGCGCCAACCCGCCCATCGATCCGATGCGCGTCATCGAGCTGGTGCAGAAGAACCGCAACATCAAGCTGGTGGGCAACGAGAAGCTGCGCATCGACAAGGCCCTCACCAGCCCGCAGGACCGCGCCCAGGCCGTGCGCGAGGTGTTGAGGCTGCTGGGCCAGCCCACGCAGGTGAACTAGGGACGGCGCAAAGCGGGGCCAGTCCCTAGACTGGCGCATCGCCACCCGGAGTTGCGCCATGAAGAAGCTGGTTCTCGCGTCCGCCGCCGCCCTGCTGCCTGCCCTGGCCAGCGCCGCCGGCCTGCTGGGCTCCACGGTGGACGTGCGCTACCACTACGACGACGGCGCCCTGGTGCTGCACACGCTGGACTCGGTGCTGGTGGGCGCCGGTGCCGAGTTCACCTGCCCCGGTGCCGCCCAGCTCTGCCAGGCGTTGACGCAGCCGACACAGACGCTGGACCTCGGCGACAGCAGCATCCGCTACGACTATGTGGGCCTGGGCGGCGCTACCGCCGGCTTCAACAACGTGCCGATGAATTTCCTGTCCGTCGAGTCGCTGTTCAGCGGCGCGACGATCACCGGCGTTCAGCTCTCTACCAACATCGTGGGCCTGGATGCGTCGCGCTTGAGCTTCGCTGCCCACAGCGTGCAGGTGGACCTTCACGGCCTGGGCCTTGGTTCTCAGGCTTTCTTCCAGCTCGACCTGCAGACGGCGCCGGTGCCCGAGCCGGCCAGCGCCGCACTGCTGTTGCTGGGCCTGGGCACGCTGTTTGCGCGCCGTCAGCGTCGCGACTGAAGGCGCCGGGATAATGGCGGGACGCGTCTCCCGCCCCCTACCCGCCTCAATCGCCGCTTCGTGACCCCGCCCACTGCCTCCGGCCTCGTCGTCAACACCGGCCCCACGCTGCCGCCGCTGCCCTTCTTCAAGCTCGCCGCCTTCGACATGGACTCGACGCTGATCAGCATCGAGTGCATCGACGAGATCGCCGCCCTGGCCGGCAAGGGCGAGCAGGTGGCGGCCATCACCGAAGCCGCCATGCGCGGCGAGATCACCGACTTCAAGGACAGCCTGCGCCGGCGCCTGGCTTTGCTGGCCGGCACGCCGGCCACCGTGCTGGACCGCGTGCTGGCCGAGCGGCTGAGCTTCAACCCCGGCGCGCGCGAACTCTGCGCGGCGCTGAAAGCGGCAGGCGTCAAGCTCGTGCTCGTCTCCGGCGGCTTCACCTTCTTCACCCGCTTCGTGGCGGCCGAGCTGGGCATGGACTACGTGCGCAGCAACGAGCTGGAGATCGCGGACGGCCTCATCACCGGCCGCCTCGTCATGCAGGACTGGGGCGACATCTGCGACGGTGAGCAGAAGCGCCGCATGCTGCTGGACTGCTGCGCGCGCATTGGCTGCTCGCCCGAGCAGGCCATGGCCGTGGGCGATGGCGCCAACGACCTGCCCATGATGGGAGCAGCCGGCCTGTCGGTGGCCTACCACGCCAAGCCCAAGGTGCGCGAGCAGGCCATGGTGGCCATCAACGAGGGCGGGCTGGATCGCCTGCTGGAAGTGTTGAGGCCGTGAAACGGCTGGCCGGCCCGCTGGTCGCCCTGCTGCTCTCGGGCAGCGCGGCAGCCCAGTCACCGGCGCTGCCCCCTCTGCCACCTTTGCGCTTTGTCGCGGCAACGAATAACACCTTGCCCATCGCCGAGTTCGACGGCGAGCGTCTGGTGGGTGGCATCGCCAAGGACCTGGCCGAGCTGATCGCCGCGGGGCTGGGCCGCCCGGTCAGCTTTGTGACGCTGCCGGCCAAGCGCGTCAGCGCCGCCCTCGTCGCGGGCGAGGCCGACGCCGTCTGCTTCGTGCTGCCGGAGTGGCTGCAAGGCGACTTCCGCTGGACGCGCGGCCTCATTCCCGACGCCAGCCTCGTTGCCTCGCATGCCGACGCACCGGCGCTACGCAGCCTGCAGGACCTTGTCGGCCAGCCCGTTGGCACCGTGCTGAGCTACAACTACCCGCGCGTGGAGGCCGCCCTGGGCAAAGGCGCGCTCAAGCGGGCCGACGTGCCCAGCATGGCCGCCAACCTGAAGCGCCTGGCCACCGGCCGCGTGCGCTATGCCCTCGTCGAGAAGACCTCGCTGCAATACTTCCTGCACGAGCAGCCGAATGCGCCGGTGCGCATCGCCTGGGTCATCGACCGCTTCGATGCGCGCTGCGCCTTCTCCCAGCGCTCGGGCGTGCCCTTCGCCGAGGTGGCCCAGGTGCTGGACCGCCTCGTCACCGACGGCAGCGTCGAGCGCATGCTGGCCCGGTATCGTTGAAGCCATGAGATTCGCCGCGCTGCTGCTGGCCTGCGCCCTGCCCGGTTCCGTGCTGGCGGCGGAGCCGCCGCTGCGCTTCATCGCACCGCTGAACCATGCCATGCCCTTTGGCGGCTTCGAGCAGGGCCGGCTCGTGACCGGCATCGTCAAGGAGCTCAGCGACGACATCGCGCAGCGCCTGGGCCGCAGCGTCGAGTACGTGCCCGTGCCGCCGCGCCGCGTGGCCCAGGTGCTGGCCGCGGGCGAGGCCGACGGGGTCTGCTACGTTGCAAGGGGCTGGATCACCGGCGACTTTCACTGGAGTCCGCCGGTGTTGGAGCATTCCGGCGTCGTTGCGGCTCACCGCCAAGCCGCTCCCGTGTCCCGGCTGGAAGACCTGGCCGGCAAGCCGCTGGGCACGGTACACGCCTATCGCTACCCTCAGTTCGAGTTCCTGGGTGAGCGCTTCGTGCGTGACGACGCACCCAGCATGCTGATCAACCTGCGCAAGCTGGCCGCCCACCGCATGGACTACGCGCTGACCGAGCAGATCACGCTCGAATACCACAACAAGCTGCACCCCCAGGACGGCCTCAGGGCCGCGCTGGTGTTGTCGCCCTACCGCACGCACTGCGTGTTCACGCTGGCGCACGAGTTGCCACTGGACAAGCTGGACCAGGCCGCCCGCGACATGGTGCGCGACGGCAGCGTCGAGCGCATCCTCGCCCGCTACCGCTGACCGCCGCGCCGCCGGCCGTCAGCGCTGGTTTGAGCGGCGGCGTGCGATGCCGCCCACCGCGGCCAGGCCAGCCAGCATCAGTGCGTAGCTGCCCGGCTCGGGCACGGCCGACACAGCCAGCACGTCGGACACGACGGGGATGGTGTTGGACGCCGCCACCGTCGTCCAGTTGCCGCTCAGTGCCAGCGCGGCCTTCAGGTCGTCGAGCGACGCATACGGTGAGTCATTCGTCGTCACCTGGGGCGTGAACTGCGTGTAGCGCGTGGCCGTGGCCGCATCGACCTTGAACTCGCGCAGCTGGATGCCAGACAGGCCGGTCGCCGCGGTCGGGTTGTCCGAGCTGGAGTAGGTGCCGCGGTTGGAGATGGCGCCCAGGAAGGTGATGCCGGCTGGCTGGTAGTTGGTCGAATAGGACGCGGCCTGGTAGGCGTAGAGGATGTCGCCGCTGCTGGAAAGGTTGGACACGCCACCGTTCAGGTTGCTCACCGTGCCGTTGGCCGTGCCGCCTGCGGCACCCGACTTGGCCGTGTACTGGCCCGAGACGCCCGTGCCCAACAGCGCCACGGACGTGCCGGCGGCCACGTCGGCGCCGGCAGTCCAGGACCAGAAGGTCTCCGCCGAGGTCGAGAACACGCCCGAGGCCGTGGGCGTCTGCAGCACGTTGGTGTCGGTGAAGTAGATCGTCGTGCCCGCCGTGATGTCGACGAAGGTCACGAACGACCAGCCGCCCAGCGTCGTGTTGACGTTCACGCCGGTGAAGGCGAAATCGCTGCCGCCGAGTGTGGTGGCGGCTTGTGCGCCGCCGAAGGATGCGGCCAGGGCGGCCAGGATCAGGGTCTTGTGGATGCGCTTCATGGTTTGTCTCCGTTCGTTCAAGTGAGGTCGAAAGTCAACGGCCGCGCCTGCGCGCGGCAATACCCAGCGTCAGCAGGCCGGGCAGCAGCAGCAGCGCCGAGGCCGGTTCCGGCACCGCTGCGGCCAGCACGAGGTTGTCGATCGCGACGCCGTAGTAGCCGTCGCGGTTGGTCAACGTGAAGCCGGCGATGTCGGCCGCGCCGCTGGCCAGCGCGAACGCGTAGCGGCCATCGCCCCGGCCGCTCAGGTCGACGGCCTCGATGAGGCTGCCGTCCGTGCGGTAGAGCTGCAGCGTGATCGCGCCGCCATCGGCATCGCGCAGTTGCAGGCCCAGCGCCGACACAGGTGCCGCGAAGCGGGCCGAGATCGCGCCAAAGCCGAAGGGGTCGCTGCCGTCGCTGTTCTGCGGGCCTATGCCCGCCAGGGCCGCGGCGTCAGCGTCGCCATAGTGGTAGGCGCCCAGGTTGGCACCAGCCGCACCGGCCAGCAGCGTGAGGCCCGCCGTGGGGCTGCCAAAGCTGAGGTCGTCGAACCAGTCCTGAGCCACCGAACCCGCGCGTGGCGCCTTGGCCACGGCCAGTTCCTGGCCGGCAAAGCGTTCGCCGAACTGCACGCCGCCGCTGCTCAGCAGGCCGTCCAGCATGACGGTATCGAAGGCGTTGGCTGCCAGCTCGTTGAAGCTGACGGTGGCGCCACCGGCGATGGAGGCATAGGCCACCTCGTTCGTCGCGCCGGCCTGGGCTGTGCCCATGGCGACGCCGCAGAGCAGCGCGGCCAGGGTATGGAGTCGTAGTTTCATGGTCTTGTCTCCTTGGCTCACCGGCCGCCGCCGACGATGCTCACGTTGTCGAAATCAGCGGTGACGAGGGCGCTGTTGCTGCCCGACGAGAGGGCCAGGCCCACGTACATCGTCGAAGCCGACACGCTGAGGTTGGTCTTCTCGGTCCAGGTCACGCCATCGGTGGAGGCGGCCGAATACACGGCGCTGCCGCGCCGCTGCACACGCACCCAGACGGGCGGCGTGGACGCCGAGAAGCCGCTCAGGTTGGACTTGTTGTTGCCATTGACGGCGGCGCGGATCTCGCCCGTGGACGAGTAGCGCGCCGTCCAGGCATACACCGGGCTGCCGGTGACGCCGTCCGCCGCCACGATGCCAGCACGTGCCGAGTCGGCATTGCCGCCCTGGTTCACGAGCCGGGCCGTGAACGTGAAGTCGCCCGTCAGCGCCGTGTACTTGAAATTGAAGGTATAGGGGCTGCCGGTGTTGATGACGCCGGCACCGGACAGCGTGTAGGTGCCCGTGGCCTGCACATAGGCCGCGGCGGGCACCGGCACGGTGATGGCGCTGCTCATGGCCTGTTCGCCGCTGCCATCGCTGCAGGGCAGCGTCACCGTGCAGGCCGTGCCGGGGATCAGCGGCGGCGGATTGGGCGACGGGCTGGGAGCCGGACTCGGCGAAGGCGATGGCGACGGGCTGGGGGATGGACTCGGTGATGGGCTGGGCGAAGGTGCCGGGCTGGGTGCGGGCGAGCTGGGCAGCGGCGCCGGCACGGGGCCCGACACGGCAAACGGGCCCAGGCGTCCAGCGCCCGAAGACTGCTGGACGGCGCTGCGCACCACGTCGGCGTTGCGCAGCGTGTAGGCATAGGGCGGCACCCAGTTCTGCTTGACCGGCACGCCCTCGCAGCCCTGCAGCTCGATGTCGATGGCCGCCGTCATGGGCTTGCCGAGGTCGTCCTTGTCGCTGATGAAGCGGTGGCCGCTGCTGCGCATGGAGATCGCGTCCTTGCCGCCGGCCAGCTTGCCGCAGACCTCCTTGGGCTTGAGGCCGGTGAACTCGTAGAAGTTGCTCTCGTTGATGACGTCGGACTGATAGCGCGCGTCCAGCCCCGAGCCGAACTTCGCATCCGGGTCGCTGGTCGTGGTGCTGCCGGTGACGAGGTTGTTGTAGAGATGGAGCTGCCCAAAACGCACCAGTGGCAGGCGGCTGTAGGCGAAGTCCCACCAGTTGCCTGCCATCGTGACGTGCAAGCGGCCGGCGTCGCTCCAGGCGCGGCCCGAGTCGCCGTTGCCCACCAGCGTGGTCTTGTGGTGCTTGCTGAAGACGCTGTTGGAGATGGTGACGTAGTCGCTGCCGCGCACCACATCGAGCGCGCCGTCGTGGCGGGTGTCGCTGGCCAGCGAGTCGGGCGTGTCGCCGTCGCTGATGGTCACGTGGTCGATCCAGATCTGCTGGCCGCGCGTGACGGTGAGGCCATCCATGTAGGCGTTGTCGCTGTCCTCGGGGTTCACGTCCCAGGGCGTGTCGATCTGGAGGTTGCGCAGGATGATGTTGCGCGTCCAGGTCGGGTAGGCCTCGGGGTCCTTGCCCGCGGCCACCCAGTTCTTGAAATCGGCCTCCGGGTCGCCGCCCGCCGCCAGCGCGGCCTCGATGCCGATCAGGATCTGCGTGCCGGTGATGCGCGCCGGGCGGCCGTTGCTGTCGTTGATGCCCACCAGCGTCGTGTTGGACGGGATGGAGAAGGAGCCGCCGTTCTTCTGGTCCAGGAAGCCCGTGTACTCCTCGAAGACGCTGTTGTTGTCGCGCCAGCGGAAGTCGATGTGGCCCACGATGCGGATGATCTTGGGCTCGTTCTTCGCCTCGCGCAGCGCGGCCAGCAACTGCTCCTTGTTGAAGACCGTGTAGACGCGGTTGGCCGCTGCCCCCGAGCCGCCCGTGACCCTGACCTTGCCGGCACGCGACTGGCCGTGCCAGCCCATGTCGGGCGCGGTCTCGCGCTCGAACGTGAGGACGCCGCCGGTCGGGTCCACGGTCGCGAACTGCCAGGCCGGCAGCTTGGGCGCGGCGCGGTAGTTGCTCGGGTTGTGCAGGCCGCTGATGGTGGCCGGTGCGGCGTAGGTGCGGGTGCCGATGTCGAAGAGCAGCGGCGCGCTGGTGTCGGTCAGGCTGACAGCGTCGATGACGGGCGCAGGGGGCGCGGGAATAGGCCGCGGATCGCGGGCCGCCGTGGCGCGGACACTTGCCACCTCACCGGTGGCGTCAAGGCGTCCGGCCGTGGCCTGCTCGCTGGACTGCGGGGAGGCGAAGTTCGCGGGGCTGTTCTGGCCGCCGCCGCAGGCCAACAGGCCTAGCGAGATGGACGAGGCCAGCAGGCCGCGCCTGGGCTTTCTCAGGATCATGGCTTGTCTCCTGCGCGCTCATACGGCGCGCGTCTTGTGCTTGTCGTGGGCGTGCCGCCTCCTGTGCCGGGCGTTTTGAGGTGGGCAGGCACGAGCCCGCCCGGCACCTCGACTCGTCAGGGGTCGGGCGCGCAGCGCTTGCGGCAAAAAAGCAGGAGACGGGGGATCGGCGGCAGGCCGAGATGGCGCTTCGGCCCGTGCGGCACCGGCTCGCAGGGGCGTCAGGAGGGAGAGCGGGCGCAGCAGGCGCACCGCACGCCTCGGCTGTCGAGCCCACCGGCCGCCCGGTGGCAACCGGTCAGCGGTCTCGGCTCAGCGAGGAGTTGAAACAGTGTTTCGTTTTCTTGATTCCCGGTCAATACCGGGCAATCCCTCGACCCACCTGATCAGGGGGTCGCGCGCGGCACCACGCGCCCAGCCTTCATGACGAAGTCCACCTTCTCCATGAGGGCGATGTCCGCCAGCGGGTCGCCCTTGACGGCCACGATGTCGGCCCAGCGCCCCGGCGTGATGGCGCCGAGCTGTCCGTCCTGGCGCAGCAGCCGGGCGGCATTGATGGTGGCGCTCTGGATGGCCGCCATGGGCGGCATGCCGGCCTCCACGAGGTAGCCGAACTCCTTGGCGTTGGCACCATGCGGCCCCACGCCCGAGTCCGTGCCGAAGGCGATCTTCACGCCGCCCTTCCAGGCCTTGCCCAGCGCCTGCTGGACGAGGATACCCACGCTGATGGCCTTGAGCCGTACCACCTCGGGGAAGTAACCCGGCTGCTGGGCCTTCTCGCTGGCGAAGCGGCCGGCCGACAGCGTCGGCACCAGCCAGGTGCCATGCTGCTTCATGGCCGCATGGACCTCGTCGTCGAGATACGAGCCATGCTCGATGCTGTCCACGCCCGCGCGGATGGACCGCAGCATGCCTTCCTTGCCGTGGGCGTGCACGGCGACGGCAAAGCCGTAGTCACGCGCCGTCTCGACGACGGCCTTCAGCTCGGCGTCGGTGAACTGCGGGTTGACGCCGTTGGTGGCGAGACTGAGCACGCCGCCGGTGCCGGTCAGCTTGATGAGGTCAGCGCCTTCCTTGTAGCGCTGGCGCACGGCCTTGCGCGCCTCGTCGGGCCCGTTGATAACGCCCTCGGCGGGGCCGGGGTCGCCGCGCAGTTGGTTGTTCAGGCCGTTGGTGGGGTCGGCATGGCCGCCCGTGGTGCCTATGGCCTTGCCGGCGGCGTAGATGCGCGGGCCGGTGATCCAGCCCTTGGCCGTCGCGTCGCGCAGGCTGATGGCCAAGCCATCCGGCGCGCCCAGGTCGCGCACGGTGGTGAAGCCGGCGTCCAGGATGCGGCGCAGGTAGACGGTGGCGTGCAGAGCCGCGTCGGCCGGGTTCTGGAAGAAGCGCTCCGAGTAGGCGCCTGGCGCGCTCTCGTGGCTGACGTGCACGTGTGCGTCGATCAACCCGGGCATGACCGTGCGGTCCTTCAGGTCGATGAGCCGGTCGTACTCAGCCGGCTCCACGTAGCCCGGCTTGACCGCGCTGATCTTGTCGCCGAAGACGATGATGGACTGGCGCTCCAGCACGCGGCCGGCCTCGGTGTCGATGAGACGGCCGGCGTGGATCAGCGTCTCGCCGGGTGCGGCAACGGCGTGGCTGGCGGCAAACAGCAGGGCAAAAGCAAAACGGCGCATGACGGTCCAAACGAGCGGCAGTGAAACCGCCCGCGAGTGTCGTCGCGCTCAGCCGCCGCCCGGCCCCTGGATGACCCTGACCGAGTCCGTCCCGAAAGTCACGGTCTGGCCGGCGCGAATCTTGGCCGTCTTGCGCAGCTCGACCTGGCCGTCGACCTGGACCTCACCGGCCGAGATCAGCGCCCGCGCCCGGCCGCCGCTCTCTACCAGGCCCATGGCCTTGAGCAGCTTGTCGAGCTCGATGAACTCGCCGCGCAATGTCAGCTCAAGCATGCTGGGCCTTCTTGGCCGCTTCGCGGATGGCGGTCAGCGTCGAGCGCGAGGTGCTCACGTCACTCGACAGGCGCAGATGGATCAGTGCCGGCTTGCCCGCAGCGATTGCCGCGTCCAGCGCAGTACCGACCTGCTCGGTGCTCTCGGCCTTGAAGGCCGCGAAACCGAAGGCCTCGGCCAACTTGGCGAAGTCGGGGTTGAAGAGGTCGCTGCCCGACACGCGGCCCGGGTACTCGCGCTCCTGGTGCATGCGGATGGTGCCGTAGGTGCCGTTGTCAACGACGACGACCAGCAGCTTCTTCGCGCCATAGCCCGTAGCCGTGGCCAGTTCCTGGCCCGTCATCAGGAAATCGCCGTCGCCGGCGATGTTGACGACCCAGCGGTCCTGCTGCAGCAAGGCCGCCGCGACGGCAGCAGGCACGCCATAGCCCATCGCGCCGGACGTCGGTGCCAGCTGCGTCTTGCCGAAGCGGTGCAGGCCCGTGTAGCGATGGAAGCGATGCAGCCAGCCGCTGTAGTTGCCGGCGCCGTTCGTGAACACCGTGCCCTCGGGCAGCTTGGCGTCGATGAGGCGGATGACCTCGGCCATGTCCAGCGGGCTCACCGGCGTGGGCACGAGGTTGGCGCGGTAGTCGGCGTTGGCGGCGGCCGTCCAGTCGCGCCAGGCGACGTCGGCCGGAGGCGCGAGTGCAGCCAGGGACAGCGCGGCCTGGCTCATGCTCGCGTTGATGAGCAACTCGCCGGTGTAGACGCGGCCCAGCTCCTCGGCACCGGCATGGATGTGGATGAGCTGTTGCACGGGGCGCGGCGCCTGCAGCAGCGTGTAGCCGCCGGTCGTCATCTCGCCCAGGCGCGGGCCGATGGCGAGGATGAGGTCGGCTTCCTTCACGCGGGCGGCCAGCTTGGGATTGATGCCAATGCCCACGTCGCCGGCATACAGCGGGTGAGCGTTGTCGAACAAGTCCTGGAAGCGGAAGGCGCAGCCCACGGGCAACTGCCAGCCTTCGGCGAAGCGCTGCAAGGCCGCGGTGGCCTCGGGCGTCCAGCCGCCACCGCCGGCAATGACCAGCGGCTTCTTGGCCGCAGCCAGGCGCTCGCGCAGTTCGGCCAGCGCCGCCGGCGTGGGTGCCGCCTCGGCCGGCCGCGCGGGCGCGACGATGGGCGCCGTGATGGGCTTGGTCAGCATGTCCTCGGGCAGCACCAGCACCACCGGGCCGGGGCGGCCCTGCATGGCGGTGTGGAAGGCACGCGCCACGTACTCGGGCAGGCGCTCGGCGTCGTGCACCTCGCCCACCCACTTGGCCATGCCGAGGGTCCCGGGGCCGAACATCTGGCGGTAGTCCACCTCCTGGAAAGCCTCGCGGTCGCGCTGGTCGCTGGCGACCTGGCCGATGAAGAGGATCATCGGCGTGCTGTCCTGGAAGGCCGTGTGCAGGCCGATGCTGGCGTTGGTGGCGCCGGGGCCGCGCGTCACGAAGCAGATGCCGGGCTTGCCGCTGAGCTTGCCCTGGGCCTCGGCCATGAAGGCCGCGCCGCCCTCCTGGCGGCAGGCCACGAAGCGGATCTTGTCCGCATGCTCGTGGAAGCCGTCCAGGACCGCCAAGAAAGACTCGCCGGGAACTCCAAAGGTCGTTTCGATGCCCTGGGCGATCAACGCCTCCACCAGCGCGTGGCCGGCGAGACGCGAGGAAGTGGTATTCGAGGTTGTCATCCTCACATTGTCGCCGCCACGCGCGCGTGAGACCCTGCGGGCGCCGTCCGTGCCCCCTAACGCCGCGACACGCGACGGCCCGGCGTAGCGATGCCCCAGGTCACCAGTTCCAGTGACTCCCCGTCGCGGCCGAAGCGCAGTTCGAACGGCCGCTCCAGCGCGTAGTAGTGCGTGGCCGAGGCCGGCGCGAAGGTCACCCTCAGCGTCTGCCCCTCTATCGAGGCTATGAGGCGGCCGTTCTCGGCCTTCAGCGACAGCACGAGCGGCTGGGGCAGCGCCAGCGACCACTGGCCCTGCCGGGCTTGAACGCCGGCCGTAGCCTGCCTGACCTCGGTGAACGGCAGGCCAGCGTCACTCCTGACCGGCGTTGCCGTCTCGGTCACCAGCCGCCATTGGCCGTCGTCCTCGCGGGCCCACAGCGCGGTCCAGCGTGTCGCGCCCTTGCGAGGCAGCCCGCCGAAGTAGGTGAACGACGCCTGCTCCAGGCCGCGCAGCAGCACCACGCCATCCGAGATTCGCAGGCTTTCTTCCTCGAAAGATTCCGACGCGACCTGCCGCAACTGGTCGTTGCTGCGCCGAGTGGCGAGCTTGTCCGCCGTGACGCGTGCGCCGTTGACGTCGATGTAGACATAGCGCGCCGACAAGCCCTTCAGGTAGGTGGCCATGTCGCCACGCCCATGCGCGGCGGACAGTTCGGCATCGCGAGCTTTCACCTCGGCGATGACCGGGTCCACAGGCTCAGCCGCCAGCGCTAGCGCGGTGAGCAGGCTGGCCGCTCCCAAGAGCATGCGGAGCATCGTCATGAGCAGCCTCCCTCTGCGTTGAGTTGCTGCGCGAGTTTGAACGACTGGCGCTCAGTCGTCGACTGCTTCTATGCCCTGCTCTCGCAGCCGCTCGATGTGGTCCCGCATGGTTTGCAGCTGTTCGGCCGAGTGGCCCTGCCAGTCGCTGACCTCGCCAATCACCCGCAGCGGTTCGCGCGACCGGTAGGACTTGGTGGGGTTGCCGGGAAACTTCTTGTCCGTCAGGTTGGGGTCGTCAGCGATCGGCCCGGTCGGCTCCACGATGTAGATCCGCTCGCGCCCATCGCCCTGGGCCAGCTCGGCACCCCAGGCCGCCGCTTCCAGCGTGGCGCTCAGGTAGACGTGGTTCGCCTTCCTGCCGGTGCCGTAGTTGGTCATGTAGCCGGGGGCAATGAGATCGCCCGGCTTCAGGTCCGCGCGGGTGCCGTGATACAGAGGCTGGGCGGGGTCGACGGTGACGTTTTCCATGGCAAGCCTGGGTGGTTGAAGCGGCCGCGACTGTGTCACAGTCCGCCTCAAACAACACCTAAGCCATTGATGTAAAAGGGAATTTCAGCCGATGCCCGCATTCATGCACTACACTGCGGTCCAGCGCAGCACGCATTGCCCGCGCGCAAAGGCAGCCTCAGGCCGGCACTGCCGCCATCGACCGGCGCGCGAGGCCCAGCCCCACCAGTCCCGCCGACGCGATGCCCATCACCAGGGCCAGCGCCGCGCCAGCGAAGATGCCCAGCGTGACGCCGTGGTCCATCAGCGCACCGAACACCGGCGCCGCGACGGCGAAGCCCACATCCAGCCCCGAGTACACCGTGCCGTAGACCCGGCCCGTGGCGCCCGGAGGCGAGGCGCGTTTGATGAGCATGTCGCGCGACGGGCCGGCCAGGCCGGTGCCGAAGCCCGCGAGCGCTGCGACTATCGCGGCCACCATGCCCGGCAACACGCCGCTGGCCGTCAACAGCAGCAGCGCCGCCGCGAAGGCCATGGCCATCGCAATGGTGCGCTCCAGCCGCTCGGCGCGGGCGACGAGGAAACCGCCACAGACCATGCCGGCCGCGCCGGCCAACATGTAGCCGGTCACGACATAGGCCGTCAGCGTGGCGGGCAAGCCGTAGGCCTTTTGAAGCGCAGGGCTGGCAAAGCTCTGGATGGCCGACAACGCCGCCGTGCTCCAGAAGAAGAACGAGAAGCACAGCCACACGGACGGCAGCTTCAGGAAGGCCATGGGGTGCTCGACCTTGGCGCCCGGCGCGGGCTTGGCGTGCTGCCAGGCGCCCTGGCGATCATCGATGGCGGCGCGCTGCCAGAACAGCAGGCCCATGACGGCCAACGCCACAAGCGCCGTGCCGAGATAGGCGTAGCGCCAGTTGCCCGTCGCATGGGCGATATTGATGGAAAACACCGGCGCCAGCGCCCAGCCCAGGTTGCCCGTGATGCCATGCACCGAGAAGGCATGGCCCAGGCGAGGCTGGGACACACGCTTGTTCAGGATGGTGAAGTCGGCTGGGTGGAAGGGCGCATTGCCCACGCCGGCCAGCGCAGCTGCCAGCAACAGCCCGCCAAAGCCCTGAGCCGTACCGGCGGCCGCCGAGGCCAGCGCAAAGCAACCCATCGAGAAGAACAGCACCGGCCGCGCGCCGATGCGGTCCACGATGAAGCCCGACAGCGCCTGGCCGATGCCAGAGATGACGAAGAAGGTCGTCACCAGCAAGCCGAGCTGCGAATAGCTCAGCCCAAAGTCCTGGATGAAAGCCGGGATCAGCGGCGGCAGCAGCATGTGGAAGAAATGCGAAGTGCCGTGGGCGATGCCGATGGTGGAGATCGTCGTGATGTCGCGCCGGCGCTGGCGGCCGGCGTCGAGGGCGGAAGCGAGTGCTGCAGAGTCCATGACCTCACTCTAGGCATGGCAAGGCCGGCCTGGTTACGATGGTTCGTCAAGTTCTGTTGAATTCCAGTCATGGCCGGAAGAACCAGCGTCCCCGCGTTCGCTCCCGAGCGCTTTTCACCCACAGCGGAGCGCCCGCTGCGCGCCAAGTCGCGCGTGCTGGAGCACCAGACCGACATCCAGCCCCACCGCCACGACTGGGGCCAGCTCGTGTTCTCGATGACAGGGGCCGTGCGCGTGAGCACGGAGGTATCCACCTACATCGTGCCGCCCTCGCGGGCGGTGTGGATCCCGCCCCGCATCGTGCACGCCGTGACGGCCATCGAGCGGTGCGACCTGCGCACCCTCTACGTCGGCGCCGGCCTGCTCACGGGCGAAGCCTGGCAGGTGGGCCGTGTGCTGGAGGTGTCGCCGCTGCTGCGCGAACTGGTGCTGGCCCTGCCCGCCCTGCCCGACCCGCTGCCCGAAGAGGACGCCGATGACTGCGAACGCCGCCGCGGGCTTGAGCGCCTCGTCGTCATCGAACTGGGGCGCGCTCGCGCGTTGGCGCTTGGCGTGGCCCTGCCCCAGGACGCACGGCTGCGGCGCCTGTGCGAAGCCATGCTGCGCGAGCCCGGGCGGCACGCCGGCCTGGAGGAATGGGCGGCCGAGGCCGGCGCCAGCCCGCGCACGCTGAGCCGGCTGTTTCGCGAACAGCTGGGCACCAGCTTCGCGCAATGGCGCTCGCAGGTGCTGCTGTCGCACGCGCTGACGCTGGCGGCACGCGGCCGGCCCATGAGCCACATTGCCGCCGAGCTGGGCTATGCCAGCGCCAGCGCCTTCACGGCCATGGTGACACGCACCGTGGGCATGCCGCCCAGCCGATTTTTCGCCGAGGCGTGATCAGCGACGGAACTTGCCGTCCTCGCCAATGATGGACAGGTCCACGAAGTCCAGCCCGGAGTGGGCCGTCGGGCTGAAGCTGACTTCCAGCCCACCGATGTCCACGCGCCTGAAAGTTTCCAGAGCCGTGCGCAGCTTGTCGCGCGTGGGGTTGGGGCCGGCGCGCTTGAGGCCTTCCACCAGCACCTTGGCACCGGCGAAGCCCTCGATCATGGCCGGGGTGATCTCCTCGCCGCCGCGCGCCTTAGCCAGGTCGCGAGCCTCCTTCACGATGCCCGAGGCCATGGAGCGCTCATAGGGGAAGACCTGGCTGACGATGGTGCCGCGCGCGTTCTCGCCCAGCAGCTTGACGAAGCCGGCCGAGGCGTTGTTGGACAGCGTCACGATCTGCGCCCTGGAGCCGGCCTTGCGTATGGCGGCGATGCCATCCACCACCGCCTGGCCCGAGCCGATGAAAAGGACGGCCTGCGGCTCCGCAGCCGCCACCCGGGGTGCGATGGCGCTGAAGTCCGGCTTGCTGCGGTCGTACTTCTCGATGAACAGCGGAGTCTTGGCCAGCGACTCGAAGGTCGTTGTCGCACCCTTGATGGCGTCGGCGCCGAAGGTGTCGTCGACCTGGACGATGCCGATGCGCGTCATGCCCACGAGGCTCAGGTGGCGCACGGCGCGGTCGGCCTCACGCTGGTAGGTGGCGCGCACGTTGAAAAGCCAGGGGTGCACCGGCGTGTGCAACACCATCGCACCGGTGGATGGCGCCACCAGCGGCACCTTGTACTCGCTGAGCAGCGGCATCACCAACTGGTTGTGTGGCGTGCCGCGCGTGAGGAACAGCGCTATCACGTTCTTCTTCGTGATCAGCTCGCGCGCGTTGTCCGCGGCGAGCTTGGGCTCGAATTTGTCGTCCATGGAGACGAGCTGAATCTGCTGGCCGTTGACACCACCACGGGCGTTGACCGCGTCGAAGTAGAGCTTGGCGCCATCGGTGGCCTCCTTGACGGTGCCCGCGACGGCCCCGCTGAAGCCGGCGGTCTGGCCGATGACGATGTCGGCCAAGGCATGGGTGCTGATGAGCGCGAAGGCGATCAGCGCCGAAACGAGAGTTGTCGGGCGAAGCATGGATTTGTCTCCTCCATGGATATCGCTTCAGTCTGGGGCGACCGGGCAGTGCCGGCTATTGTGGAAAGCCGAAGCCGATTGTGTCCCTCCAAAATATTTCCTGAAATCGCGAATCCGATCGCGTCGCGGCCGCCTCTTAGTGGCCGAGGGTTGTCCTCGATCACTGGAGATGAACATGGTCTATGCGAAGAATGTCCCGAATGGCGAGCGCGTCGTGCGCGTGGCGGCCGGCGCAGTGGCAGCGGGCCTGGGCCTGATGCTGCTGGGTGGCACGACCGGCTGGCTGGTGGCCGCCGGTGCGGCCGGCCTGGTGGCGTCGGGCCTGTTCGGCTTTTGCCCGGCCTGCGCCATGGTGGGCCGCAAACTCAAACAGGACTGACATGGCATTGGCCATTGAACATCAACCCCTGCTCGCCGCCGCCCATGGCGGCGACCCGCAGGCGCTGGAGCGGCTGCTGAAGGTGGCGCGGCCCGACATCCGCCGCTATGCCCAGCAGCACTGCCTGCTCAGCGATGTGGACGACGCCGTGCAGGAGGCCTTGCTCATCGTCTCGCGCAAGCTGCCGTCGCTGCGCGCGCTGGCGGCCTTCTCGGGCTGGCTGATCCGCCTCGTGCAGCGCGAATGCCGGCGCCTGGGGCGGGTGGCGCTGCACTACGACCCCTACGACGAAGAAAAGCTGGAGCAATGGCTGGTCACGCACGACGAGCCCGGCCTGCGGCGGGAGCTGGTGGCGGCGCTGGAGTCGCTGCCGGCGCATTACCGCGAAGTCATGCTGCTGCGCGACCTGGAGGAGTTGACGATTGAAGAGATTGCGGCGCGCACGGGTCTCACCCGGCCCAATGTGAAGAGCCGGTTGCACCGCGCCCGGGCATTGGCGCGCGAATACCTTCTTGGGGGCAAACCGCAGGCCTGAAACTGGGGACAAGCCTACGGGATCAAGACCCGCGAGAGGACTTCCGTTTGTCCGACGCGTCGCAAGGCGCGTCGGAGCCAGCATGTTGCACGCCAACACTTTGGAGACGGCACCATGCAACGACGCAACTATGTCCTGGGTGCGGGCCTCGGCCTCACCACCGCTCTGCTCACCGCCGGTGTGTCCATGCCCGCCATGGCACAGGACGACGGCGAGTTTTCCATCCTGAGCGCCCGCTACGGCACCGACCGCAACAACGTGGACGTGACCGACCGCCTGCGCGAGCTGGCCGGGCGCGACCGCCGCGTGCGCCTCACCAACGACCTCTTCGGCACGGACCCCGACCCCGGCCGCGACAAGACGCTGCGCATTTACGCGCGTGACCGCCAGGGCCGCGAGCGCCGCTTCGAATACCCGGAGCGCGCCTGGATCGACGGCATGCAGTTCACCGGCTGGAGCGCCGCCCGCTGGGGTGACCGCGCCTACAACGGCGGCTGGGCCGGCAACCCGCACCGCGACCGGGTCGACGACGGCCAGTACACCATCCTCTCTGCCAGCTACGGCAACCCCGGCCGTGACGTGGACGTGACCGACCGGCTGCGCCAACTGGCGCGCCGTGACCGCACCTTCCGCATGGGCAACGACACCTTCGGCGTCGACCCCGATCCGGGCCGCGCCAAGCGCCTGCTGATCGTCACGCGAGACTATCGTGGCCAGCAGCGCACCTTCGAGTATTCGGAGGGCAGCACCGTCGACGGCGGTCAGTTCGTCGGCTGGGGCGGCTAAGCGCCCAAAAACGCAAGGCGCGTGACGGCCTCGTAACGCGCCTTTACAAACAAGCAGGCCCGCCGTCCGCGGCGTGGCCTGCCTTTGCGTTGAACTCATGAACTCGCACAACGGAGGAGCCGCGTGCGACGATCAGCGACCAACAACAGGAGATCGCCATGAGACGACGCCAATGGACACTGGGCCTCACCAGCGTCCTCGCCACCGGAGCACTTGCCGGCCTCACCCTGCCCGCCCAAGCGCGTGACGAGGACGAGGGCCAATACCTCATCCTGCATGCCCGCTACGGCACCGACGAGCGCAACGTCGACGTGACCCAGCGCCTGCGCGAGCTGGCCCGCGAGGACCGGCGCTTCCGGCTGACGAACGACATCTTCGGCGTCGACCCCGACCCAGGCCGCACGAAGACGCTGCGCATCTTCGCCCGCGACCGCCAGGGCAACGAGCGCAGCTTCGACTTCCGCGAGCGCGACTCGGTGGATGGTGCCCAGTTCATCGGCTGGCGCGGCGGCAACTGGGGCGACTCGGGCGGATCGCGCGGCTGGCACGGCGGCCGCGACGAACGACGCGAGGATCGCCGCGACGACGGCGAATACACCATCCTCTACGCCACCTATGGCACGCAGCGCCGCGAAGTGGACGTGACCGGGCGGCTGCGTGATCTCGCCCGCCGCGACCAGCGCTTCCGCATGGGCAACGAGACCTTTGGCATCGACCCCGACCCAGGCCAGACCAAGCGGCTGCGCATCGTGGCCCGCGACCGCCGCGGCCAGGAGCGCAGCTTCGAATACCCCGAATACTCGACGGTGGACGGTGCTCAGTTCATTGGATGGGGCGGCGGCGAGTGGGGCCCGGCACGGCCTCAACCGGGGCATACGGGGGGGCGACTCATCATCGAGAGCGCCAGCTATGGCGCCGACAACCACTGGACCGACGTGACCCAGGCCCTGCGCTCCCAGTTGCGTGGCGACCGCTTCGAGGCCGAAGTGCGCAACGAGATGTTCGGCTTCGACCCAGCACCGGGCCGACGCAAGATACTCAGCGTCACCTACCGCCTCGGCAATGAACCGCCCAACACGGTGCGCACGTTCGAGCGCGATGTGATCCGCCTGCCATAAGCAGGGCATCGACAGGGGCTTGGGCGGCCTGGCCGAGCCGCCGAGCCGGGTCTGCGCGACACTTGCGGCACGAACCACGGCCCTCCCGGGGGCCATGCCAAGATGTCCGAGATCCTTTTCGACTACACCAAGCAGGACGCCGCCGGCACCTGCTCCACCGCCCACGCCTGGGCCAAGACGCCCGCGTTGCTGACGCCCAGCGAACGCAATGCGATGGCCGAGCGCGCCAAGGCCTTGCTGAAGAAGCACAACGCCGTCCTCGTGGCCCACTACTACGTCGACGGTGCGCTGCAGGACCTGGCGCTGGAAACCGGCGGCATCGTCTCCGACTCGCTGGAGATGGCCCGCTTCGGCCGCGACCATGTGGCCCAGACCCTGGTCGTCGCCGGTGTGCGCTTCATGGGCGAGACGGCCAAGATTCTCAGCCCCGAGAAGCGCGTGCTGATGCCCGACCTGGACGCCACCTGCTCGCTGGACCTGGGCTGCCCCGAGGATGAGTTCGCCGCCTTCTGCGACGCCCACCCCGACCGCAAGGTCGTCGTCTACGCCAACACCAGCGCCGCCGTGAAAGCCCGCGCCGACTGGATGGTGACCAGTTCCTGCGCGCTGGAGATCGTGTCCGACCTGCATGCCAAGGGCGAGAAGATCCTCTGGGCGCCGGACCGGCACCTGGGCCGCTACATCCAGGAGCAGACCGGCGCCGACATGCTGATGTGGAACGGCGCCTGCATCGTGCACGACGAGTTCAAGGGGCTGGAGCTGGAACTGCTGCGCGAGCAGCATCCCGGCGCCCTCGTCCTCGTGCATCCGGAGTCGCCCCAGGCGGTCGTCGCCCAGGCCGACGTCGTCGGCTCCACGTCAGCACTCATCAGGGCCGTCGTCGAAGGCAATGCGCCGGCCTATATCGTCGCGACGGACAACGGCATCCTGCACCGCATGCGCCAGCTCGCCCCCGGCAAGGTGCTCATCGAGGCGCCCACGGCCGGCAACAGCGCCACGTGCAAGAGCTGCGCCCATTGCCCCTGGATGGCCATGAACGGCCTGGCCAACCTTGTCGACTGCCTGGAAAGCGGCCAGCCGCAGATCCATGTCGAGGAGAGCATCCGCGTGAAGGCCCAGGCCTGCATCAACCGCATGCTGGACTTCACCGCCGCCCGCAAGGCCAAGGCGGCCGGGATGACGCCGGGTATCGGCGCCGCCTAAACGACAAAGTCACGCCCGTGGGGGCAGATTCCGGGGCTGGCGCCACCGCGTTGGCGCTATAAATCGGCATTCGTCCGCCCCGACCGAGGCCCACCATGAACGCCGACTTCAGCTCCCTGTACAACCACCACGAGCGCGAAGTCTTCGCGGCTGTCATGGACTCGTCCAAGGACTTCCCCGACATCGCGATCAGCAACGACCTGCTCTGCGACGTCTGCTGCGTGGCGCTGAACCGCCTGCCCCCGCGCTACATCCGCCATGAGGTGGACTTCAGCTTCTACCTGACCGAGCACGAGCGCCTGGAGATCGACAACGCCATCATTGAGGCGGTGAGCTACGCGTTCAACTTCGTGCAGGCGAGGACGGCGCTGCGAGCGCGCAAGTGATGTGCGCGCCTAACGGCGCCTTTTCTTGCTGATCAGCACCGTCGGGAAGCTGGCCGGCAGCGTCTGCGGGTAGTCGCGGCTGTAGTGCAGGCCGCGGCTTTCGTGGCGCATCAGGGCGGAGCGCACGATGAGTTCGGCGCATTCCACGAGGTTGCGCAATTCCAGCAGGTCGCGCGTGACGCGAAAGCTCCCGTAGTAGTCGTCGATCTCGCCGCGCAGCAGCTTGATGCGGTGCAGCGCCCGCTCCAGCCGCTTGGTGGTGCGCACGATGCCGACGTAGTTCCACATCAGCAGGCGCAATTCATCCCAGTTGTGAGCGATGACGACCTGCTCGTCGGCGTTCTCGACCTGACTCTCGTCCCAGGCCGGAATGGGCGCCGGCTCGTGCGGGGCCTGGGCAAGGATGTCGGTTGCACAGGTCTGGCCCAGCACCACACATTCCAGCAGCGAATTGCTGGCCAGGCGGTTGGCGCCGTGCAGGCCGGTGTAGCCGGTCTCGCCCACGGCGTACAGGCCCGGCAGGTCGCAACGGCCTTGCAGATCCGTCACGGCGCCGCCGCAGGTGAAGTGCACCGCCGGCACCACCGGAATGGGCTGGCGGGCGATGTCTATGCCCAGCGCGAGGCAGCGCGCATGGATGGTGGGGAAATGCTCGATGAGGAAGGCCTCGCCCAGGTGGGTGGCGTCCAGCCATACATGGTCCAGGCCGTGCTTCTTCATCTCGAAGTCGATCGCGCGAGCCACGATGTCGCGCGGCGCCAGCTCCATGCGCTCGTCGTGCGCGGCCATGAAGCGCGTGCCGTCGGGCAACTTCAGGTGGCCGCCCTCCCCACGCAGCGCCTCGGTGATGAGGAAGCTGCGCTCCTGCGGGTGGTACAGGCAGGTCGGGTGGAACTGGATGAACTCCATGTTCGCAACGCGGCAGCCGGCGCGCCAGGCCATGGCGATGCCGTCGCCGGTGGAGGTGTCGGGGTTGGTCGTGTAGCGGTAGACCTTGCCGGCGCCACCGGTGGCCAGCACCACGGCGCGCGCGGCCAGCGTCTCGACGCGCTGTGTGTCGATGTCCAGCGCATAGATGCCGTAGACGCGTGGCGGCTCGTCCCGCTGCACGTGGCGCGACGTAATCAGGTCCAGCGCCATCCAGCGCTCGCGCAGCCTGATGTTGGGGTGCTTGCGGGCCACTGCCAGCAGTTGGTCGTGAATGGCCTTGCCGGTGGCGTCGGCCGCATGGGCGATGCGGCGCACCGCGTGGCCGCCCTCGCGCGTCAGGTGCAGGCCCATGGGGCCGGTGTCGTCGGGCGTGAAGGGCACGCCCTGCTCCACCAGCCAGCCCACGGCCGCGGCGCTGCGCTCGGCGATGAAGCGGGCCGTCGCCTCGTCCACGAGGCCGGCGCCGGCGTCCTGGGTGTCGCGCACATGGCTCTCGATGCTGTCGTCGCTGCCCAGCACGCCAACGATGCCGCCCTGGGCCCAGGCGGTGGCGGCTTCGGTCAGCTCGCGCTTAGCGAGCACGACGACGGGCATGGTGTCGGCCAGGTGCAGGGCCACGGTCAGTCCGGCCAGGCCGGCGCCGACGATGACGACGGGAGCGTCGTGAGGAGCAGCAGTCATGGCCGGGCATTCTCCCGCAGCCGGTGAACCCCGCGGTTGCATGGGGTGGCTGCGGGCTGCCACCAGGGCTGCCGGGTCGGCGACGCACTATCCTTCGGGCCGCAAAAAAATGGATTCCAGGGAGAACAAGATGCCTCCAAATCTGCGTGCCGCGACTCTCGCGCTTGCCTTCTGGGCTGCCGGCGCCGTTCAACTCGCCCACGCCGCGCCGCCACCGGCCGAGGCGTTCTACAAGGATGCCGACGTCGCCGACGCCGTGCTGTCGCCCTCGGGCCGGCGGCTGGCCATGACGGCCGCCAAGGGCACGCCGCGCGCGGGCCTCGTCGTGTTCGACCTCGCGCCGGGCGGCCGCATCGTGCGCGTGGCCCAGTTCCCGGAAGCCGACGTGATGAACGTGCACTGGGTCAACGACGAGCGCCTGGTTTTCGGCGTCACCGACTTCAGCCGAGGCAGCGGCCGGCCGGCCGGCGCGCCGGGGCTGTTCACCGTCAAGGCCGACGGCTCGCAATTACGCCAGCTGGTGCGTCGCCAGTGGAAGGCTGCCGTCAGCGAGGGCCGCGAGGAGCGCATGCTGGACTGGAACCACCGGCTGGTGGCCGTACCACCGTCGCGCGGCGGCAAGGTCAACGAGGAGGTGCTGCTCGTCGAGTACTCCTACGGCGACGAGCACATCGAGACGCCGGTGTGGCTGAACGTCGTCAACAACATCACGCGCAGCGTCGACTACAAGGAGCCGCCGCACACCGTGGGTTGGATGACCGACAGCCTGGGCGAGCCGCGCATTGCCTTCACGCAATACAAGGACCGCCAAGCCGCCTGGTGGCAGGCGCCCGGCACCAGGACCTGGGCCAAGCTCTACGAGAACGACCTGCTCACCATCCCCTACCGCGTCGAGGCGGTGGACGACGCCGGCACGCTGTTCGTCTCGCGCTTTTACGGCCCCGCCAGCACCCGCGTGCTGACACGCTATGACTTCGCCACTGGCAAGCCCGAGGCCAAGCCCATGGTTTCGACGCCGGGCTTCGATTTCCGCGGTGACATCGTCACCGACGACGAAGGCCGCACGCTGGGCGTGCGCCTGGTGGCCGACGGCGAAACCACGATCTGGTTCAACGACGCGATGAAGGCCTTCCAGCAGCGCGCCGACAACCTCTTCCCCGGCCGTGTGAACCGCATCGACTGCCGCCGCTGCGGCACGCCGGACATGGTGGCCCTGGTGCGCAGCTACAGCGATCGCGACCCCGGCCGGATCTACCTCTTCCAGGCCAAGCCGCCCGAGGGCGAGAAGAACTGGCGGCTGATCAAGGCCGTGCGCGAGGACATCCGGCCCGACCAGATGGCCACGCTGGAGTTGCAGCGCATCAAGGCCCGCGACGGCCTGGACCTGCCAGTGTGGATCACCCGCCGCCCCGATGCCAAGGGCCCGCTGCCGGCGGTCGTGCTCGTGCACGGCGGCCCCTGGGTGCGCGGTGGCGAATGGCACTGGGATGCCGACGCCCAGTTCCTGGCCTCACGCGGCTATGTCGTCATCGAGCCCGAGTTCCGCGGTAGCACCGGCTACGGCAGCGCCCATCTCGAAGCCGGCTTCAAGCAATGGGGCCAGGCCATGCAGGACGATGTGGCCGACGCGCTGCGCTGGGCGCAGAAGGAAGGCCTGGCCAGCGACAAGGCCTGCATCGCCGGCGCCAGCTACGGCGGCTACAGCACGCTGATGGGCCTGGTCAAGGACCCGACGCTCTACCGCTGCGGCGTGGCCTGGCTGGCCGTGACCGACCTGGAGCTGATGGTGAAGGGCTCCTGGTGGGTGGACGACGACCTGGGCAGCGATTACCGCAAGTACGAGATGCCCGAGCGCGTGGGCGACGCCGTCAAGGACGCCGCCATGCTGGCCGCCAACTCACCGGTCAAGCAGGCGGCGCGCATCAAGGCGCCCGTGATGCTGGTCTTCGGCGAGGAAGACCAGCGCGTGCCCCTGGCCCACGGCAAGCGCATGCGCGAGGCCTTGCGCGCCGCCGGCAATGACCCGGTCTGGGTTACCTATGCCGGCGAGGCCCACGGCTTCGGCATCGTCAAGAACCATGTGGACTTCGCCCAGCGCATGGAGGCCTTCCTGGCCAAGTACCTTCAGCCCTGATCGGGCAGCGCGGCGGCGTCCTTGAAGCCGTTGTAGTGGCGCCGCCACGCCGGTGGCTTCCACAGGTGGGCCAGGCGCATGCCCCAGGTCTTCTCCCGGGCCATGTCGTGGAACATGGCGCGCCACTCGTGGGCGTTCAGCCAGAACAGGTTGTGCGTGTAGAAGGGGTGCTCCAGGCCGTAGTCCACCGGCTCTTCCTCGGGCACGAAGCTGCCGAACATGCGGTCGAAGATGATCAGCATGCCGCCGAAGTTGCGGTCGATGTATTGCGGGTTGCGGCCGTGGTGCACGCGGTGGTGCGAAGGCGTGTTGAAGATGTACTCGAACCAGGCCGGCATCTTCTGCACCCAGCTGGTGTGCACGAAGAACTGGTAGCCCAGGTTCAGGGACAGCGCGAACAGCACCCAGCGCGGCTCGAAGCCCACCCACACGGCCGGCAGGTAGAACAACCAGTTGCCGGCGATGGGGTAAAACCAGCTTTGGCGCAGCGCCGTGCCGAAGTTCATCTTCTCCGAGCCGTGGTGCACGACATGGGCGCACCAGAACCAGCGGATGCGGTGGCTGCCGCGGTGAAAGCCGTAGTACAGGAACTCGACGAAGAAGAAGAGGCCCACGAAGCGCCAGGGTGTGACTTCGATCGTCCAAAGGCGGTGGTCGTAGATCCAGCCCATGGCCGGCAGCACCAGCACGGCCAGCAGGAACAGGTCGACAACGAGGTAGCTGCCGCCGCTGTTCATGCTGTCGAAGGTGTCGCGGAAGTCGAAGACGCCGGTCTTGCGAAAGCGCCAGGCCTCCATCGCGATGAACACGCCGAAGATGGGCGACAGCATCACCAGCGTCAGGTCGCGCCAGTCGAAATGGCGTTGGTAGAGGTCGAGCAGGAAATCCATGGGCCGTCATGGTGCCCCCAAACCGTCGCCGCGGCTTGACGCCGCACCCCAAGTTTTTGACAAATCACGCCAAGGCTGGGGACAGTCCTCAGCGGGATGATCCCCGCATTACTGCATCATCGCCCGCTTATGGATGAGACCCATGGATGAAACGCGCGTGGCCGCCAGCTATGTCCAGCTGCTCTTCGAGCACATGGATGCGCTGGGCCGCGCCAAGGACCTCGGCCCGCCGCCGGCATCCACCGAGGACTTCGTCGCGATGCGCCGCTGGCAGGCCCTGCTGGAGAAGGCCCGCGAGCTGGACCCCGGCCCCAAGACGACCTTCGCGCTGCGGCTGGCACGCGGCATCGCGCCGCGCCACTTCGGCGTTGTGGGCTTCGCAGCGCTGGCCAGCGGCACGCTGGCCGAGGCACTGATGCGCCTGGAGCGCTACCACCGCTCGGTCTATGACGCGAACGTCGCCCACGTCCATCCCGTCCCGGAGGGCATCTGCATCGAGTGGGGCGTGGAGCGCGGGCGGCCTGGTGCCCTGGTGGACGAGACGGCCATCGCCGCCCTGGTGCAGCTCGCACGCGAGTTCACCGGCCGCCATGTGCGCGCCCAGGCCGTGGACTTCGTGAACCGCCGCCCGGCCGACACCAAGCCCTACGAGGACTTCTTCGGCTGCACGGTGCGCTTCGACCAGCCCAGCACCCGCGTCGTGCTGTCGGCGCGCGACCTGGCGCTGCCGCTGCGAGGCGCCGACGCAGCTCTGCTGGCGCTGCTGGACGCCCAGGCCGAGCACCTGCTGCAGCAGGTGGCCGCCGTCAGCGAGCCGGTGGGCGTGTGGCGCCAGGCCCTCGTGGGCCTGATCCGCGCCGGCCGCACCACGCTGGCCGATCTGGCCCAGAGCCTGCAGATGAGCCCGCGCAGCCTGCAGCGCCGCCTCACCGAGCAGGGCCAGAGCTTCCAGACCCTGCTCGGCCAGACCCGCCAGCAACTCGCCGAGGCCTATCTGCGCGACGCCAGCGTCGAGCTGGCCGAGGTGGCCTTGCTGCTGGGCTATTCCGAGCAAAGTGCCTTCACCCGCGCCTTCCGGCAATGGACCGGCCAGGCGCCTCTGCAATGGCGCAAGCAGCAGCGCCCGAACCGATGAACCCCAACTTCCCCGAGTCCATCCTGCGCGACGGCACGCCCGCCCATGGCCGCTATGCCGGCCGCATCGCCCGTTTCGACTGGAGCGGCCTGAGCGCACGCCGCTCCTGGCTGTGGCACAAGCTGCACCACAAGCGCTGGCACTACGTGGGCCTGGGTGACGAACGGCTCTTCATCGGCGTGGCCATCGTGGACGTGGGCTGGACGTGCACCGCCTTCGCCTACTTATTCGACCGGAAGCGCCGCCACCTGCTGGCCGACTGGAGCCAGGACGGCCTGCCGGGCCTGCAGGCCAGCGTGTCAGACGCGCCGCTGGCCGAGGCCCGCGCCTGGTACCGCGGCCCCGGTGCGCGGCTGGAGCTGGTACACCAGAGCGACGACAGCCTGCGCCTGAGCGTGCGCACGCGCACGCTGCGCATCGAGGCCCAGCTCGACCTGGAGGACATGGCGCCACCGCTGCTGGCCGTAGGCCCCATCGCCGGCGGCATTGCGCACGCCACGCAGAAGACGACCGCCCTGCCCGTGCGCGGCTGGGCCGAGGCCGAGGGCCAGCGCTTCGAGCTGGACGGCGCCTGGGCCGCCGTCGACGCCTCCAACGGCCTGCTCGCGCACGACACGTCCTGGCGCTGGGCCAGCGCGCACCGGCCCGACGTGGGCTTCAACCTGCAGCAGGGCTACTTCGGCAACCAGGAGAACGTGCTGTGGCTGGACGGCCAGCCCGTGGGCCTGGGGGCCGCCCAATTCGATTTCGACGCTGCGCACCCGATGGCCCCCTGGCGCGTCAGCACCGACGACGGGCTGCTGGACCTCGTCTTCACGCCCGAGGGCGCGCGCTCCGAGGACCGCAACCTTGGTTTTGCTGCCAGCCACTACGTACAACCCATCGGCACCTTTGCCGGCACGGTGCGCGCGCGGCGCGAAGCGCTACCGCGGCAAGTCGACGGCCTGCTCGGCGTCACCGAGGACCACCGCTCACGATGGTGAGGCCAGCACGCGATTGGCCAGATTCGTCACGCTTCGCAAGGTAGCCCCGGATTCACGCGGCGGGAGCCTGTCGATAGAGTGACCAGACTGCCCACGCAACGCTGCAACCTTCGTGCAACACAAGCCCATCCTTGCACAACTCCTACTGGCTGGCATTGCGGTGACCTTGGCGCTGCTGCTGGGCGAGGCCTGGCTGCCCGAACGCCGAGTGGATCTGGCCGCGCCGGGGGCGGTCAGCAACCTCTTCCTGATCGCACCGGCCGAGACCGGGAACGGCCCGCCGGTGCAATGGATCGATGTCGAGAAGCGACATTGGCGCTGCCGCTACGCGACCGGGGCTCAATCGCAGGGCTGTGGCATCACACTGGTGCTGGCCGGCGAGGACCCCACCCGGGGCATGGACCTGAGTCGCTTTCAGAGCCTGGAGGTGGATCTGGCCTACCGCGGCAGCTCTGCCTATGTACGCGTGGCTCTGCGCAACTTCGACCCACGCTTCTCGCGGGTGAATGATGGCAACAGCGCACGCATTCAGTCAATCAACCTGAGGCAACGCGACGTCGGCCAGCCAGTCACGATCGGGCTGGACGAGTTGACGGTGCCCGAATGGTGGGTCACGCAATTCGTTCTGCCCCGCGACCACAACCGCCCGAGCGTCGAGAACGTGACGGCCCTGTCCATCGACCTGCCTGCCGACCTGGCCGGCCACGAGCAGGAGATGGAGCTACGCCACCTCGTCCTGAAGGGGCCTTGGGTCGCCCGGGAGTCCATCTACTTCGGCCTGCTGTGCGCCTGGCTGATCGGAGCCTGCGCCGTCGTGGCCCAGCAGTGGCGGGCGCTGCGCCGCAGCCACAGCCGTCAGCAGCACGAGATCGACGCGCTGACCGTCCGCACGAGTCAACTGCGCATCGAACAGGAAAAGCTGCGCCGCCTGGCCACCATTGACGAGTTGACCGGCGTATTGAACCGGCGCGGACTGGAGCAGTCACTGGCCGACCTGGAGGACAAGGCCAGCGGCATGACGATGATCCTGTTGGACGTCGACCACTTCAAGCGCATCAACGATCGTCACGGCCACGACTGTGGCGATGAGGTGTTGCGACGCATTGCCGCCGTCGTATCAGCCAATCTGCGCGGCAGCGACATCTTTGGGCGCTGGGGCGGCGAGGAGTTCCTCATCGCCTGTCAGGGCACACGCATCCGCGACGCGGCGCGTCTGGCGGAGAAGCTGCGCGAGCGCGTTCAGCACAGTGAAATCGGCAACTCCGGAGGCCGCGTCACCGTGACAGCCAGCTTCGGCGTGGCCCTGGCCCCGCCGGGTGGCTCGGCTGCCGAGGCGCTCAAACGAGCCGATGCAGCTCTCTACCGCGCCAAGGAGGCGGGTCGCAACCACGTCGAGACGGACAAGACGCTGCAAAACGACGCGCCCACCACGGTCTGAGCGGGCACTACCGCGGCAGGTCGATGGCCTGCTCGGCGTCACCGAGGACCGCCGCTCGCGCTGGAGAGGCCGCTACGCGCCTCTTCTTGAACCACAGGTACAGGCCGCTGCCCAGCACGAGGATGGTGGCGATGTCCAGCAGCGCCCAGAGGATCTTCATCGGCAGGCCGCCGTAATCGCCGAAGTGCAGCGGCTGCGAGATCAGCAGCGCGTCGAGGTACCAGGGCATCTCGGGCGCGGCGGTGACCCGGGCCGTGCGCGCGTCCACAAGCACCGGCAGCAGCAGCTTCGAGGTCAGCGGCGTGTCGCCGCGCATGAAGAAGGTGTTGTGGTGCGGGCTGGAGTACGACGTGCCGGGAAAGGCCACGAAGAAGAGCTTCTTGCCCGGCGCGGCGGCTTGCGCGGCCTCCAGCGAGCGCTGCAGCGGCGCCCGCTCGGCCTCGGGGATGAGAGGCTGGCCCCGGTAGGGCTTGAGCAGCGCGCTGACATGCTCGTACTGCCAGTACTTGATCAGCAGGTCGGCCCAGGTGTTGATCATGCCGGTGGCGCCGACGACGAAGCACCACACCAGCGTGACGATGCCGATGAGGTTGTGCAGGTCCAGCCAGCGCGTGCGCGTGGAGCGCTCGCGGCGCACGGTGCCGAAGTCCAGCTTGCGCATGAAGGGCGCATACAGCACCACGCCCGACACCAGGGCCACCAGCAGCAGCAGGCCCATGAAGCCCAGGAAGAGCTTGCCGGGCAGGCCTGCAAACAGGTCCACGTGCAAGCGGAACATCAAGTCCATGAAGCCTTCGCCGACCTTGTATTCGCCCACCACCTGCCCTGTTCTTGCGTCGACCGTCACCGACTTGTAGTCGTCGGTGGGGTCGGGCGTTGGGGTCAGCGTGACAGACCAGAGCCGTGGGTCGTCCTCGGACTGCACCAGAAACTGCACGATGCGATCCGGGTACAGCTTGCGGGCCGAGGCCATCACCTCGTCCACGGTCGCGCGCTTGTGCTCCATCTCAACCGACAGCTCCGGCGCCTCGATCTCGGTGCCTGTCAGGTGGCCAATCTCGTGGTGGAAGATCAGCGGCAGGCCGGTCAGGCACAGCAGCAGCATGAAGAGGGTGCAGACCAGGCTGGCCCACTTGTGCAGCCAGGCCCAGATGCGTACGGCGCGTGGCGTCAGCGTCATGGCGAGCTCAAAGCTTGTAGTCCAGCGTCACAGAGGCGTTGCGCGGGGCGCCGTAGATCGCGCCATAGGCCAGGCCGCCGATGTACTTCTTGTCGAACAGGTTGTTGACGTTCAGGCGCAGCGTCGCGGCCGGCGACAGCTCATAGGAGGCGAAGGCATTGGCCACCGCATAGGCGCTCTGGCTGGCGCTGCCGATCTTGCTCACGGCGGACTGCCAGCGGCCGCCCAGCCCGAGGCGCAGGGCGGGCAGCGAAGGCAGCCGGCTGTCAACGCGGAAGTTGACGGTATTGCGCGGCACCCACTCGTAGATGTCCTTGCCGTCCGGGCCGGTCAGGTTCAGGTGCGTGTAGCCCAGCGTCAGCTTGGTGTCCTTGCCGATTCGGCCGGTGGCCTCGGCCTCGAAGCCCTGGGACTTCACGTCCTTGCCCTCGTACCAGTACTGGCCACCGGCGGTGACGCCGCCATAGGTCGCCAAGCCCTGCTGCTTCGCGGTGAACAGCGCGAGCGTGGTCAGCAGCGACTTGTTCAACCACTCGGCCTTCACGCCGGCTTCGGCATTGACGCCCTTCATGGGCGCGAGGTACTCGCCCTTCTGGTCCGTCTGGTCCTGGTTCTGGAAGATGTCCGAGTACGACACATAGCTCGTCACGTCCGGCGAGAAGGCGTAGGTCAGGCCCACATAGGGGCTGACCTTCTTCGTGTCGGGGTAGGTCGTGTTGGTGGCCGCGCTGCCATAAATGGACGCGCCGCTGCGCTCCAGGCGCACGGCGTTCACGCCCAGGATGCCCTCGAGTGAATCCGTCAGACCGATCTGCGAGGCCGCATACAGGCGGGTCAACTTCTGCTCGCCCCGGGTGCTGGGCTCGCGCGCGCCCCATGTCGGTTCGGCATACGTGTCGCCGCCATAGGGGAAGGCGGGCAGTGGGTCCAGCATGTGGCTCTGCACGGGGAAGATGTCGACTACCGTCTTCTCCCGCGACTGGCTCACGCCCAGCAGCAAGCTGTGCTTGCGGCCGAAGGCGGAGAACTTGCCGCTGACGTTGGCGTCCAGCACGCGGTGGTCCGCGTCACCTTCGCTGCGGTAGGGCCAGCCCACCAGGCCTGTGTTGTCCGGGTTGAGCACGCCTGTGGGCGAGTAGGCGTACAGCAGGCGCGTCGACTCGTCGCCGTGGCGGGTGTTGTAGGTCAGCTTGGCCTCCCAGCCCTCGGCCAGGCGGTGGGCGTATTCGACGAAGGCGTTGTAGGACTTGTTGTTCCAGTAGGTCCACTTCTGCGACGTGGAAGAGCCCACCGGGAACTCGGCCTGCGTGCCGTTCGAGCGCAGCAGCGTGAGCGACCCCCACATCGGCGAGTCCTGCTTCGCATCGACGGCCGTGATGCCCACCGTGAGTACGCCGTTGCTACCGATCTGGCCATCGACCACGCCGTAGATCGAGGTGCGCTTGTCGTGCAGGTCGCGCAGGTAAGAGTCCTTGTCCTCATGGGCAACCACCAGGCGGCCGGCCCAGGAACCGTCCGCAGCCAGCACCTTGTTGTAGTCCAGCGCCGCGCGCTTGAGTCCATAGGAGCCCAGCGTCGCGTTGAACTCTCCGCTGTCCTGATTCTTGGGGCGCTTGCGGATGTAGTTGATCGTGCCGGACGCATTGCCCACGCCGGTCAGCAGGCCGTTGGCGCCGCGGATCACCTCGATGCGGTCGAACAGGAAGGTGTCCTCGCGGCCGACAACGGTGCCCCAGGAGTTGGTCATGCCCAGGCCATCGACCTGGGTGAGCTGGATCTCGAAGCCGCGCGCGTTGAAGGTCGCGCGGTTGGTCTCGTACTGCTCCACATTGACGCCGGTCGCCAGGCCCAGCGCCTCGTTGCTGCCCGTCAGGCCGAAATTGGCCATGTCCTCCTGGTCGATGGCGCTGATGGTCTGCGGCGTGTCCTTCACGTCCATGGGGAGGCCCGTCGCCCCCTTGGAGACGCGGTTGGCGCGCTTGCCGGTCACGACCACCGTTTGCAGGCTGGCACTCGACTCCTGTGCATGGGCGGGAAGCATTGCGGCGCCAGCGGCCACAGCGCAGGCGATCAGCAGAAATCTGTTGTTCTTCATGGAGTTCGAGGAAGCGGTTGGGAGGGAGGAGGGGCGGCCAAGGTCAACGGCGTAGCGCGTGCCAGGTCATGGTCAGCACTGGCACTCCGAGCGCAAACCACGCCCAGGCATCACCCCAGCTCTCCGACACCAGGGCTGATACCAACCCGCTGGCGCTCAGCAGACCAAGGGCGACAGGCCAGCCCCACAGCTTCATCGCGAGATGAAAGCGGTTTCCCATCAGGGTCCTGGCTTCTTGCGGGCGAACTGGGCTTGCGCTCATGAATGCGAATGATAACAATTCTCATTCATTATTTGAGCACAAAAAAAGGCCGCCCTCCCCTCAGGGACGACGGCCAAGAGCCGCGAGCTGTCAGCGCGGCTCGAGCACAGACGGGTTCATCGAGAGTGGCCCAAAAGGCCCGCGCCGACGCGCCCGTACCCCCGCAAAAGGTGGGTTCCGTGGCGCCTAAATCAACACCCTGCGCCGCCTACACTCCGCCGCCTTTTTCCTTTCATAACAACCTTCAAGGGAGTTCTCGATGCGCCTGATGCGCCTGTTCCTGACAGCTTTGACCGCCACCACCCTCGTCGGCTGCGCCGCCCCGCCGCCACTGCCGAGCGTCAGAGCGCGTGCCGCCACCGACACACACGGCCTCGCCGTGGCCGAAAGCGTGAAGCAGACCAGCAACACCGCGCAGCATCTGAATGACGACAAATCCATCGTCTACAGCCAGAACTTCGGCGGTGGCGGCCTGGGTTTGGGCTTGCTGCTGGGACCGATTGGCGTCGCTGCCAACGCCGCCATGATCGAATCGGTGACCAAGGCCGATGCTGCCAAGATGTTCGGCAAGGTCAAGCTGGATCCCGCAACCCTGTTCCGCGAGGCTTCTGGTAGTGAACTGGCGCTGCAGCAAGCGGGCGCGACGGCCACGGTCAAGCTGACGCCCTACCTGCTCATCACCAAAGTCAACGAGTCGACGCTGAGCCCGGCCGCAGCACTGATTGTCGAGGCCCCCGCAACGGCGGATGGCAAGCCATGGACGACCAAGTACTTGTTCCAACTCCAGGGCAGCTACACGATTGACGGCCTCGCCGCCATGAATGAGGCACAAGCCGCCGCGCTGAGCGAACAGGCGCGAGTGGCCTACAAGCAGTTGATCGGCTTCTACCTTCGCGACAGCAACGAACTCAGCGGTCGCGAGCGCAAAGTCGTCTTCAAATCCGGCTTCGTGAACCCACGCTTCGACTTCGAGGTGGCCGGGTCGCTCATCGAACAACCCGGCGCCATGACGTGGCTGCGCACCTACGGTGGCGTCTACGCGCTACAGAAGGACAGCGTCAGCTACACCGTCCAGAACTGACCGGCGCGCGTCGCACAGTCCGCATTGGACTGTGCTCGGTCGCGCCTCAGTGAACCACCCGTCCGAAGCTGAACTCGCCGCCCTCGACATCGACCGGGATCACATCCTTCGGCCCGAACTTGCCTTCCAGGATGAGCCTGGACAGCGGGTTCTCGACGCGCTGCTGGATGGCCCGCTTCAGCGGCCGCGCGCCGAAGACCGGGTCGAAACCGACCTTGGCCAACTCGTTGAGCGCCGCCTCGCTGACGTCCAGCTTCATCTCCAGCTTGTCCAGGCGCGCTTCGAGCTGGCGCAGCTGGATCCTGGCAATGGACTTGATGTGGTCGGCGCCCAGCGCATGGAAGATGACGGTCTCGTCGATGCGGTTCAGGAACTCGGGCCGGAAGTGGTTCTTGACCTCGCCCCAGACGGCCTCGCGGATGACCTCGTCCTTCTCGCCCGACAGCGCCATGATGTGCTGCGAACCGAGGTTGGACGTCATCACGATGACGGTGTTCTTGAAGTCCACCGTGCGGCCCTGGCCGTCGGTCAGGCGGCCATCGTCCAGCACCTGCAGCAACACGTTGAACACATCCGGGTGTGCCTTCTCGACCTCGTCGAGCAGCAGCACCGAATAGGGCTTGCGGCGCACGGCCTCGGTCAGCGTGCCGCCTTCCTCGTAGCCCACGTAGCCCGGAGGCGCGCCGATGAGGCGGCTCACGGAGTGCTTCTCCATGAACTCGCTCATGTCGATGCGCACCATGTGGTCTTCGCTGTCGAACAGGAAGCCGGCCAGCGCCTTGCACAGCTCGGTCTTGCCCACGCCCGTGGGGCCCAGGAACAGGAAGGAGCCCAGCGGCCGGTTCGGGTCGCTCAAGCCTGCGCGTGAACGGCGGATAGCGTCGGACACGGCCTGGATGGCCTCGTCCTGGCCCACGACGCGCTCGTGCAGCTTGCCTTCCATCTGCAGCAGCTTCTCGCGCTCGCCCTGCATCAGCTTGGACACGGGGATGCCGGTGGCACGCGCCACAACCTCGGCGATCTCCTCGGCGCCCACCAGCGTGCGCAGCAGGCGCGGCCTGTTGGTGCCCACCTTGCCGGCCTCCTTGGCCTGGGCGTCGTGCAGTTGCTTCTCCAGCTCGGGCAGGCGGCCGTATTGCAGCTCGGCGACCTTGTTGAAGTCGCCCTTGCGCTTCCAGTCCTCGATCTGCTGGCGGATGCGGTCGATCTCTTCCTTGACATGGGCCGAGCCCTGGGCCTGCGCCTTCTCGGCGGTCCAGATCTCTTCCAGGTCGTCGTACTCGCGCTGCAGCTTCAGCAGTTCCTCTTCGATCAGCGCGAAACGCTTCTGCGAGCCCTCGTCCTTCTCCTTGCGCACGGCCTCGCGCTCGATCTTGAGCTGGATCATGCGGCGGTCGAGCCGATCCATCGCCTCGGGCTTGGAGTCGATCTCGATCTTGATCTTGGCGGCGGCCTCGTCGATGAGGTCGATGGCCTTGTCGGGCAGGAAGCGGTCGGTGATGTAGCGGTGGCTCAGCTCGGCCGCAGCAATGATGGCCGGGTCGGTGATCTCCACGCCGTGGTGGACCTCGTACTTCTCCTGCAGGCCGCGCAGGATGGCGATGGTCGCCTCCACGCTGGGCTCATCCACCAACACCTTCTGGAAGCGGCGCTCCAGCGCGGCGTCCTTCTCGACGTACTTGCGGTATTCGTCCAGCGTCGTGGCGCCGATGCAGTGCAGTTCGCCGCGCGCCAGCGCCGGCTTGAGCATGTTGCCGGCGTCGATGGAGCCCTCGGTCTTGCCGGCGCCCACCATGGTGTGGATCTCGTCGATGAAGAGGATGGTCTGGCCCTCGTCCTGGGCCACTTCCTTGAGCACGCCCTTGAGGCGCTCCTCGAAGTCGCCGCGGTACTTGGCGCCGGCCAAGAGCAGCGCCATGTCCAGCACCAGCACACGCTTGTTGCGCAAGGAATCGGGCACCTCGCCGTTGATGATGCGCTGGGCCAGGCCCTCCACGATGGCCGTCTTGCCCACGCCCGGCTCGCCGATAAGCACGGGGTTGTTCTTGCTGCGGCGCTGCAACACCTGGATGGTGCGGCGGATCTCCTCGTCGCGGCCGATGACCGGGTCCAGCTTGCCCAGGCGGGCGCGCTCGGTCAGGTCCAGCGTGTACTTCTTCAGCGCCTCGCGCTGGCCTTCGGCCTCGGCCGAATCGACCTTCTGGCCGCCGCGGACGGCCTCGATGGCGCCTTCCAGCGCCTTGCGCGTGAGTCCATGGCCCCGCACGACGCCGGCCAGGTCGGTCTTGGCGTCGGCCAGGGCCAGCAGGAACATCTCACTGGCGATGAACTGGTCACCGCGCTTGGTGGCCTCCTTCTCGGCCGCCTGCAGCAGCGCGACGAGGTCGCGCCCGGCCTGCACGGTCTGGCCCGCGCCGCTGACCTGGGGCAGGCTGGTCATCAGGCTGTCCAACGCGGTTTTCAGCGCAGGGACCTTGACGCCGGCACGCTCCAGCAGCGCGCGCGGCCCGTCGTCCTGGGTCAGCATCACGCTGAGGACGTGGACGGGCTCGATGTAGGGGTTGTCGCGGGCCAGGGCCAGGCTCTGGGCCTCACCCAGGGCCTCCTGGAATCGGGTGGTGAACTTGTCGGCACGCATGGTGAATGAATTCCTCCGGTTGCGAACCAAGTGGGCGCCCGTCAGCGCTTTTCAAGTTGCGTCAGATCAAGGCTTGCACAAGTTTCATGCCTAGCCACGCGGCAAACAGCGATCCCAGCACGTGGGCCAGCGTGTGCGCCGCAGCCATGCCGAAGTTGCCATGGCGCAGCAACGCCAGCGACTCGCCGGAGAACGCCGAAAAGGTTGTCAGCCCCCCCAGGAAGCCCGTCACCAGCAACAATTTCAGCAACTCGTTCGGCTGGCGGCCAAACCATTCCAGCGCCATGCCGATCAACAGGCCGCCAACGAGGTTGACCATCAAGGTGCCGAGCGGAAAACCCGCCCAGCGCGTGTTGAACAGCAGCCCCGCCTGCCAGCGGGCCAGGGCCCCCAGGGCGGCGCCTATCGAGACGGCGACGGCGTTCAAGAGGCGTTCCCCGCCGCGATACCCCAGCGCGCCAGCGCCTCGTCGTCCGCTACCCGGGCATCCACCCAATGGGCGCCGTCGGGGGTGTGCTCCTTCTTCCAGAACGGGGCCTGGGTTTTTAGATAGTCCATCAGGAATTCGCAGGCCTGGAAGGCCTGTCCACGGTGGGCGCTGGTCACCAGCACGAGAACGATCTGGTCGCGGGCCTGCAGCAGGCCCACGCGGTGGATGACGCGGGCGGCGCGGATGTCGAAGCGGCTCATCGCCTCGTCCACCATGGCCTCGATGGCCGCCTCCGTCATGCCCGGGTAGTGTTCCAGCTCCATGGCTGCGACGGCCGCGCCGCTGCTGCGCTCGCGCACGGTGCCGACGAAGGCAACAATGGCACCGACGCCGCCGTCCGCAGCACGCAAGGCAGCGGTTTCGGTGGACAGGTCAAAATCGGCTGTCTGGATGCAAACTCTGGGCATGCACAGATTCTCACCTTGGCGCAGGGTGAGATTCACCTGTTTGGGTGTTGAAGCACCCGGGCATCGGCCGATACTTGCGCTCATTTCTCTCTTCACCGCACGCAGGAACCGACATGGCCCTGATGGATTTCATCAAGAAACAGTTCATAGACGTCATCCAGTGGACGGAGGACGGCGACGGCACGCTGGCTTACCGCTTCCCGATGGCCGGCATGGAAATCCAGAACGGCGGCCAGCTCGTCGTTCGAGAGTCCCAGGTGGCGGTCTTCGTCAATGAAGGCCAGGTCGCCGATGTCTTCGGCCCGGGCACGCACAAGCTGACGACGCAGACCCTGCCGGTGCTGACCTACCTGAAGAACTGGGACAAGCTCTTCGAGTCGCCCTTCAAGAGCGACGTCTACTTCTTCAGCACCCGCCAGCAGATCGACCAGCGCTGGGGCACCAGCCAGCCGGTGGCCATCCGCGACAAGGACTTCGGTGCCGTGCGCCTGCGCGCCTTCGGCAACTACGCCTTCCGCATCCAGGACCCGAAGGCCTTCCACACGCAGATCTCCGGTACACGCGAGCGCTACACGGTGCAGGATCTCGAAGGCCAGTTGCGCGGCCTGATGCTGCAGCACATCAGCGACGCCGTCGCCAGCAGTGGCACGCCGTTCCTGGATCTGGCTGCCAACCAGGTGGAGTTTGCCGCCGCGCTGAAGGAGGCCACGGCCCCCTCCTTCGCGGCCATTGGCCTGGAGCTGATCACGGTGACGATGCAGAACGTGTCGCTGCCGGAGGAGCTGCAGAAGATCCTCGACCAGCGCATCGGCATGGGCATCATTGGCCAGAACATGGGCCAGTTCATGCAGTACCAGGCGGCTCAAGCGCTTCCCGAGATGGCCAAGAATTCCGGTGACGGCGGCGGCATCGCCGGCCAGGCCGTGGGTCTGGGCGCTGGAGTGGCACTGGGCCAGACGCTGGCGCAGACGCTGGGCCAGGGCCTGGCTGGCGTGGGTGCGGCGGCGCCCGCCCCGGCTGCCAGCAAGCCCGACGACATCGTGGCGCTGCTGGAAAAGCTCGGTGACCTCAAGGCCAAGGGCATCCTGACCGACGAGGAATTCGCCGCCAAAAAGGCCGACCTGCTGAAGAAGCTTGGCTGATCAACCGCCAGCCGCCCAGCGGCGCTGGCGTGCAGCGTGCCCCAACTGCGGCGCGCCGGTCGAGTTCGCCAGTGCGGCATCAAGCAGCGCCGTCTGCTCGTTCTGCCACAGCACCCTGCTTCGTGACGGCGACACGCTGAGCCAGATCGGCCAGAGCGCTGAGATCTTCGAAGACTACTCGCCCCTGCAGCTCGGCGCCAGCGGGCGCTGGATGGGCAAGGGCTTTGCCGTCGTCGGCCGCGTGCAGCGGGGCTCCGAGCTCGGCAACTGGAACGAATGGCATCTGCTGTTCGACACCGGCGGCGACGTGCCTCGCACCGCCTGGCTCAGCGAGGACAACGGCCAGTTCGTCGTCAGCCTGGAAGCACCGCTTGCCGAGACGCCGCCTGAGGCACCCGGCGTCGGCCTGCCGCTGACGCTGGCCGGCCAGCGCTGGCAGGTGGCCGCCATCGTGGAGGCGGCGCTACGCGCGGCCGAGGGCGAGTTGCCGCGCCCGCCCAAGGCCGGCCGCGTCATCGAGCTGCGCAACGCCCAGGGCGAGGTCGGCAGCCTGGAGTGGCGCCAGGGCGAGGCACCCGTCTGGTCCGTTGGCCGCAGCGTGCAGCTTGCCGACCTGGCCTTGCAGGGCTTGCGCACCACAGCCGAGGGCGAGTCCATTGCCGAGGCAAAGTTCAAGGGCCGCAGCATCGGCTGCCCCAACTGCGGCGCGCCGCTGGAGCCCAAGCTTTCGCAGACCAAGAGCATGGTCTGCGCGCAGTGCAATGCTGTCGTCGACTTGCCGGAAGGCGACGCCAAGGCCCTGGGCTTCACGGCCCAGAGCCCGACGCTGCCGCCGCTGATCCCGCTGGGCCGCACCGGCACGCTGGCTGTGGAGGGCGAGAAGCCCCAGGCCTGGCAGGTCGTGGGCTACCAGGAGCGCTGCGACATCCCCGAGGACGCCGACGACGAGCAGAGCTTCTGGCGCGAATACCTGCTCTACAACCGCATGGAGGGCTTCGCCTTCCTCGTTGACACGCGCGAAGGCTGGAGCTTCGTGCGCACGCTGACCGGTGCGCCTGCCGCCGCCCGCGGTAGCGACGTGGCCTGGCAGAACCGTGCGTACAGCCACCGCTGGACCTACACCGCCAAGACCACCCACGTGCTGGGCGAGTTTTACTGGCCCGTGCGGCTGGAAGACCGAGTGCGCGTTTCCGACTACTTCACCCGCGACGGACAGTACATGCTCAGCGCGGAGCAGCAAGGCTCCGAGGTGGTGTGGAGCGGCGGCAGGCCCTTGCCTTCCGCTGCTGTGCAGAAGGCCTTCAACATCTCGGCGCCGGCCCAGTTCGCGCGCGATGCCTCGGCCTTCAAGAGCGGCGGCGGCAACCTGCTGCGCAACATCGTCATCGCCCTATTCGTCATCGTGCTGCTGTTCTCGCTGCTGCGCGCCTGCTCGGGCGACGACTGCCAGCGGTACAAGGACAGCTTTGGCGAATACAGCAACGAATACACCCAGTGCCGCAACAGCTTGCGCAGCGGCAGCGGCGGCTACTCCGGCAGCAGCGGAGGCAGCTATGGTGGCTACAGCAGTGGCGGCGGCGGCCACAAATAGGAGAACCTCATGACCCTCGACTGGCTCAAGCCTGAAATCATCATCGGCTCGGCGATGTACGCCATCATCGGCGTCGTTATCTTCTGGGTCTCGTTCGTCATCGTCGACAAGATTACGCCCTACAAGCTGTGGGAAGAGATCGTCGAGCGCAAGAACGTGGCCTTGGCCGTCGTCGTCGGCGCGATGTGCCTGTCCATAGGCAACATCGTCGCCGCAGCCATCCACGGCTGACGCAGCAGATCATCGGGCGCTGCAGCCGTCCATGTCGGCCTGCACGCAGCCTGTCGCGCGGGAACGCCTGACCGCGCGCGCGTCGCCACAATCGCGCCGCTTAAAACTCAGGAGAACTCGATGAAGAGATGGTTGACCTTGGCCGCCGCATTGGCGCTGGGCCTTGGCATGACATTCGCCCAGGCTGCGGACAATCCAGCCAAGACCGAGGCGCAAACCCAGGCAGAAAAGGCTGACGCGACAGCCCAGGCCTCGGGCTTCAAGATCCGCCCCGTGGACGACGCATGGCGCGCCGCCCTGCCCCGCGACGCCAAGGCCGCGACGCAAGCCTATATGGACCGCCTGCCGGCCGACGTGCTGGCCAAGTCTGCCGCCTATTGGGAGGGCGGCTACTGGATGCAGCTCTGGAACCTGCTGCTGGGCCTGGCCATCGCCGCACTGATGATGGCCGGCCGCCGCGCGGCCCGCCTGCGCGACTGGGCCACCCGCGTCGGCCGCGGCCCGGTGCGCCGCGACATGCTGTTCGGCGCCGCCTACAGCCTCATCGCCTCGGCGCTGAGCCTGCCGCTGACGATCTACGAGGGCTTCGTGCGCGAGCACGCGTATGGCATGTCCACGCTGACCTTCGTCGCCTGGGCCGGCGAGCAGCTCATGGACATCGCCATCAGCACCACGATCATGGCCGTCGTGCTCGCCCTGCTCTATGCCTTGTTCCGCCGCACCGGCGAACGCTGGTGGGTCTGGGGCACGGGCTTCGGGATGGCCTTCCTGGTGGTGACGATCACGCTCAGCCCGATCTTCATCCAGCCCCTGTTCAACACCTACAAGCCGGTCGAGGACGGTCCCATCAAGACAGCCGTGCTGCAGATGGCCCATGCCGACGGCGTGCCGGTGGACAACGTCTACGAGTTCGACGCCTCGCGCCAGACAACCCGCATCAGCGCCAACGTCACCGGCATGCTGGGCACGGCCTCGGTGCGCCTGAACGACAACCTGCTGCGCCGCACCAGCGAGGCCGAGATCCGCGCCGTCATGTCGCACGAGCTGGGCCACTATGTGCTCAATCACATGGTCAAGTCGCTGATCGCATTGAGCCTGGTGCTGCTGATCGGCTTCGGCTTCGCGCAATGGGCCATGCGCCGGCTGCTGGCCCGCTTTGCGCGCGCCACAGGCGTGAGCCGCGTGGACGACATTGCCAGCCTGCCGCTGCTCATCGCCGTGTTCTCGGTGTTCTTCGCGCTGGCCCTGCCAGTGCAGAACACCATCACCCGCACGCACGAGGTCGAGGCCGACCGCTTTGGCCTCAACCTGTCGCGCGAACCCTTGGGCTTTGCCGAGGCACAGCTGCGCCTTGTGGAATACCGCAAGGCCGATCCCGGCCCCATCGAGGAATTCATCTTCTTCCACCATCCCAGCACCCGCAACCGCATCTATGACGCCATGCGGTGGCGCGAGGCCATGAGCACGCCCTGATGACAAGCTTTGCGCACGACTTCGCCGCCCTGACGGGCAACACCCACGAGGACTGGACGCTGTTCGCTGTGCGGTTCCACGACCGTCCCGGCGCTGGCGAATTGCGCCGACAGCTGCTCCAGGCGCATCTCGAATGGGTAGCAACCAACGCCGATGTATTGCGCGCGGCCGGTTCGCTGCGCGAGTCACCCGAGTCGACGCCGGTCGGCGGGCTGTGGGTCGTGCGGGCGCCGACCAAGGCGGCCGTCGAGGCGCTGATTGCGACCGACCCCTTCACCACCGGCGGCCTGCGCGCTGGCTGGGACATCTATTACTGGAGCAAGGCCCTGCCCCAGCCTGTGTCGTTCTAGCGCTGCCCGGGGGCGGCCGTGTTGCCGGCTGGCCCTAGACTGCCCGCCCAGCCACCCGCGCCGCAAGACAACATGCCAAGCCGCCGTCTCGCCCTCCAAGCCTTGATCACCGCCGTCGCGACGGCGGCCACCGTGCCCGCCGTCGCGGCCGACGCCAAACCCGATGTCGCCATCGTGCTGGCCCGGCTGGACGTCGCTGCGGGCACCGTGCGCGAGGTGGTCAACATCACGCCGGTCAAGGGCGCCAACTTCCAGCCGTCCTTCACGCGCGACGGCGGTGCTGTGCTCTACGCCTCGGACCGCTCGGGCTCCAACAACGTCTACCGCTACGACATCGCCAGCGGCAAGACGACTGCCGTGACCCAGGTCGCCCACAACCTCTACTCGCCCACGCCACTGCCCGACGGCAGCGGCTTTTCGGCCATCCGCGTCGTCGATGCCGACCCCAACTACGGCATCGAGTCCAAGCAGCCGTCGCTGTGGCGCTTCGGCTGGAATGGCCAGGCCATCGCGCCCGCCATTCCGACGATGCGCGTGGGCTATCACGCCTGGCTGGACGCACAGCGCCTGGCCCTCTTCATCGTCGACGACGTGGCCGAGCGCAATGCCCACAAGGCGGTGCTGTTCAACCGCGCCACTGGCAAGACCACGCTGCTGACCGCCAAGCCCGGCCGGTCGCTCGGCCGCACGCCCGATGGCAAGCGCGCCCTGTTCGTCGACCAGACCGACCCGGCCCACTGGCGCATCTGCGCCATGGGTGAAGGCGACGCCGAGCCGCAAGTGCTGGTGGAGACGCCCATCGGTCCCGAGGGTGAGAAGGACCCCAACCGCAGCGCCTACTTCGTCGCGCTGCCCGACGGCTCCCTGCTGATGGCCCGCGGCAACCTGCTGCTGCGCTGGGACGGCAAGGCCGGCGGCAGCTTCCAGCCCTTCGCCGAGATCGCCGACCTGGGCGGCAACATCCGCAACATCGCCGCCAGCCCCGACGGCAAGCGGCTGGTCTTCTCGGTGTCGCTCACCCCGCCCAAGCCGTGATGCAGGAAGGCACGGCGGCCGAGAAGCCCTCGCGCGCCTCGCTGGCCGAGTTGCTGCTGCTCGCCAGCGTCTTCGTCATCGCCGCCTGCGGGCTGGTCTACGAACTGGCGGCGGGCGCACTCGCGAGCTACCTGCTGGGCGACTCGGTGCTGCAGTTCTCCACCGTCATCGGCGTGTATCTCTTCGCCATGGGCCTGGGTTCGTGGCTGTCGCGCTTCGTGGAGCGCCAGCTCGTGGGCGTCTTCCTGCAGGTGGAGCTGCTGGTGGGTGTCGTGGGCGGGCTGATGCCGGCCGCCCTCTTCGCCGTGCACAGCCTGCTGCCTCCCGGCGAGGGGGCGGCCTTCCGCACGCTGCTCTATGCCCTGGTGCTGCTGGTGGGCACGCTGGTGGGTCTGGAGATCCCTCTGGTGATGCGCATCCTCAAGCGCCACTTCAGCGCGCGCTACGGCCTCAAGGACCTGGTGTCGCAGGTGCTCACCTTCGACTACCTCGGCGCGCTGCTTGTGGCGCTGGCCTTCCCGCTGGTGCTGGTGCCACAACTGGGCCTGGTGCGCACCGGCGTCGCCTTTGGCCTCTTGAACGTCGTCGTCGCGATCTGGGCACTGTGGCTGTTCCGGGCCGAGCTGCGCGCGCGGCGAGCGCACACCGCCGCCTGCGCGCTGTCCGCCGTGCTGCTGCTGGGCGCGCTGGTGGGCGCCGACCACCTGACAAGCTGGGCCGAGGACCGCTTCTACGGCGAGCACATCGTCTTCAAGCAGAGCAGCCCCTACCAGCGCATCGTCGTCACCGACGGCCGAGCCGGTACTCGCCTCTTCCTGAACGGCAACCTGCAGTTCCACTCCAAGGACGAGTATCGGTACCACGAGGCTCTCGTCCACCCCGCCATGGCCGCCCACGGCGCGCCCAAGCGCGTGCTGGTGCTGGGCGGCGGCGACGGCATGGCCGTGCGCGAGATCCTGAAGTACCCCAGCCTGGAGCAGGTCACCCTCGTGGAGCTGGACCCGCTGATGACCACGCTGTTCCGCGACAACGCCAGGCTCTCGACGCTGAACGGCCATTCCCTGTCGTCACCCAAGCTGCGCATCGTCAACGCCGACGCCTTCGGCTGGCTGGAGCAGCACCCCGAGGTCTTCGATGTCATCGTCATCGACTTCCCCGACCCATCCAACTTTGCGCTGGGCAAGCTTTACACCGCCAGCTTCTACGAGCTGGTGGACCAACATCTGAGCGCTGGTGGCTACGCCGTCGTGCAGACCACGTCGCCGCTGATCGCGCGGCGCAGTTTCTGGACGGTCGTCACGACGCTGGAGGCTGTCGGCCTGACGGCCACGCCCTACCACGCCCACGTGCCCAGCTTCGGCGAATGGGGCTTCGTGCTGGCCTCGCGCCGGCCGTTCCGGCTGCCTACCCAGTTCCCGAGCGGGTTGCGCTTCCTGAGCACGAGTAGTCTGCCGCCGCTGCTGGACTTCCCGCCCGACATGGCCCGCGTGCCCACCGAGGTGAACCGCCTGTCCAACCAGGTGCTGGTGCAGGAATTCGAGGCCGAATGGGGCCAAGTGCACTAGAGGCGGCTTTTACGGCAGTTTCGCAACACTCTGTGAGCGCCTGAAAGCCCCCTCCCCAAGGACTGCCTTTTGCCGGAAGATTGGCTTGCCGGCCGTTGGCGCCGGCGCAGGAGCCACCCATGCAGACTGCCACCCTCCAGCCCCAAGCTCTGGCCCAGGTCGACCTGCCGTCGACGCCGCCGAGCACCGATCCCGGGGATCTCGACAGCATCTACGACAACCTTCTCCACGGCGTCGGCCACGAGCACGTGACCGAAGCCAACGTCGAGGAGCTGATGCGCCGTGCCGCGGCCAACCACCATCCGGTGCTGGCCGAGGAACTGCGCGAATGGCGCTCGAACAGCGACGGTGACGGCGTGACGCCGACAGGCGGCTAGAGGGAAAACCTGCGGCGCGGGCTGCTACGCTGCCGCTCTTGCGCCCGCTCCAAGCCTCCCCTTCCCGCCCCGAAACTACCGGCCCCTCCCGCCGGACGCTGCTGCTCGGCCTGCTGGCCAGCGGCTGCACGCCGGACGCGCCGGCACTGCAAGGCGCCTGGGTTGGAACCCATCCCGAGCGCGGGCACCGACTGCGCGGCGAACTGCCCAAGGCGGACGGGCCGCTGAAGAAGACTGGCGTCCTCATCGTCGGCGCCGGCATCGCGGGCCTGGCCTGCGCGCGCGCGCTGGGCAAACGCGGCATCCATGACGTGGCGCTGCTGGACCTGGAAGACCAGGCTGGCGGCAACAGCCGCGGCCACAGCCTGGCCGGCTCGCCCTGCCCGCTGGGTGCCCATTACCTGCCGCTGCCCGGGCCCGAAGCCCGCGAAGTCAACGAGTTGCTGCACGAGTTGGGCCTCGCCCGCGAGCAACTGGGGCGCACCGTCTGGGACGAGCGCCACCTCTGCCACAGCCCGCAGGAGCGCCTCTTCATCGACGGCGAATGGCGCGAAGGCCTGTTGCCGCCGACTGACGGCGCCAATGCGCTGGCGCAATACCGCCAGTTCTCGGCGCTGGTCACCCAGGCCCAGCGCGAACTGGGTTTTGCGATGCCCACGCACCGGGCGCGCTGGACGCCCGGCCACGCGGCCCTCGATGCTCGGACTTTTTCTGCTTGGCTGGATGCCAACGGGCTGACCGACACCCGCCTGCGCTGGTATCTCGACTACTGCTGCCGTGACGATTTCGGCGCCGGCGCCGATGTGGTCTCGGCCTGGGCGGGTCTGCACTACTTCGCCAGCCGCCATGGCTTTCACGCGCCGGGCGACGAGGCCGGCGAGCGCGAGCCGGTGTTGACCTGGCCTGAGGGCAATGGCTGGCTGTCCCGCCACCTCGCGGAGCCACTGCGCGACCGCCTGCTCCTGGGCCGTACTGTGCTGCGCGTCGACGAGCAGCGCGAAGGCGTCGAGCTGCTGGCCTGGAACGAAACTGCCGACGCGCCAGAACGCTGGGTCGCCCGCGCCGTTGTGATGGCCACACCGCTCTTTGTCTCCGCACGGCTGCTCGCCGCGCCGCCCGATGCCTTGCGCGCGCTCCAGCAGCCCCATGCACCCTGGCTGACGGCCAACCTGGCCTTGCGCGAACCACTGCTGGACCGCCCCGGCGCGCCGCCCGCCTGGGACAACGTGCGCTACGGCTCCGCCGCCCTGGGCTATGTCGACGCCCGCCACCAGACGCTGGACCCGACGCCCCGCCCGCCCCTGTTGACGGCCTACATGGCGCTGCCGGCGGTGCAACGCGGCGAACTGCTGAGGGAGCCATGGCAGCACTGGGCCGGTGTCGTCATCGACGAGTTGGCCCGTACCCACCCCGACCTGTCGGCCAAGGTCGAGCGCATCGACCTCTGCCGCTTCGGCCATGCGATGAGCATTCCGGTGCCGGGCCTGCGCGGTTCACCGGCGCTGGCAGCACTGAACGCCCAGCCCGGCCGCGTTGCCTTTGCGCATGCCGACCTGGCCGGCTATTCGGTCTTCGAGGAGGCCTACACAGCCGGCGTCGAGGCGGCGGGGCGCCTCAGCCTCTGAGCAACTGCTGGCGGCTGACTTCGGCGGGCTCGAAGATATGGATCAGCGCATCGAGCAGTGTGCGGGCCTTGTCGCTGTTGTCGCCGCCGTAGTTGCAGACGTAGACATCCAGCGTCACGGCGCCCAGCTCTGGCCAGGTGTGCACGGCCAGGTGGGATTCAGCCAGCAGCACGACACCGGTGATGCCGCTTTGCCCATCGGCCGGGCCGAAGCGGTGCATCAGCTCGGCCACGCCGGTGAGGCCGGAAAGAGACACGGCATGACGGCAGAGATGCCCGAGCAAGTCAGGATCAATCATGCGCGCTGCAGACGGATCGCAACCGCGCAGGTCGGCAGTCAGGTGGAGGCCTTGCATCAGCCGCCGGTCACAGGGGGAAAGAAGGCAAGTTCATCGCCGTCCGTCAACGCGGCGGACTCTGCACACATCTTCTGGTTCAGCGCCGCCCGCACAGCACGGCCACGGGCCAGCGCTTCGGCGTGAATGCCACCGCGGCCAAGCAGCGCCTCACGCGCCGCGCCAACAGTGCTGCCTTCGGGCAAGGCCAAGGCCTCACCTTCCCCCAGCTTCTCGCGCAGCGAAGCGAAGAAGCGCAGCTTCACGGTGATGCTCACGACAGCAGCTCCGCGAACGGGATGAAGCGCACCGCGTCGCCGGCCTTGAAGGCCTGGCCGGCGGGGTTGTCCAGCAGGCCATCGGCCCAGAAGGCCGAGGTCAGCACGCCGCTGCTCTGGTTGGAAAACAGCGCCAGGCCGCCCTCCTCGTCCAGCCGCACGCGCAGGAACTCGCGGCGCTTGTCGGGCTTGGACCAGTCGAAGCCGGCCACGAGCCGGTAGCCGCGTGGCGCAGGACGGCTGGCGCCCTGCAGCTTCAGCAGAAAGGGCCGCACGAGCACCAGGAAGGTCACGAGGCTGGACACCGGGTTGCCGGGCAGGCCGATGAAGTGCGCGTCGCCCACCTTGCCGAACGCAAAGGGCTTGCCGGGCTTGATCGCGATGGCCCAGAGGTCCAGCCGGCCTTCGGCCTGCACGGCGGGGCGCAGATGGTCTTCCTCGCCGACGGAGACGCCGCCCGAGGTCAGGATCAGGTCGGCCCGCGCGGCGGCGTCGCGCAATGCAGCGCGGGTTGCGGCCAACTGGTCGGGCACGATGCCCAGGTCCACCACCTCGCAGCCCAGGCTTTCCAGCAAGGCCCGCAGCGTGAAGCGGTTGGAGTTGTAGATCGCACCGGGCGGCAGCGGCTCGCCGGGCATGACCAGTTCGTCGCCCGTCGAGAAGATGGCCACGCACGGGCGGCGGGCCACCGTCAGCCGTGCCGCGCCGGCCGTGGCGGCCAGGCCCAGGGCGACTGCGTCCAGCCGGGTACCGGCGGGCAGCACGACCGAGCCCGCGCGCACGTCCTCACCGCGCAGGCGCACATGCTGGCCGGCGTTCACCGGTTGCGTGATGCTCAACCTGTCGCCCACCAGCTCGGTGTACTCCTGCATGACGACCGTGTCAGCGCCAGCCGGCACCTGGGCGCCGGTGAAGATGCGCGCGGCCTCGCCGGCGGCCAGCGGCTGAGGCACGCTGCCGGCCGGGATGCGCTGGGTGACCGGCAGCTCCAGGCCCGCATCGGCGGCGCGCAGCGCATAACCGTCCATGGCCGAGTTGTCCTCGGGCGGCACATCCACCGGCGAGACGAGGTCTTCGGCCAGCACGCGGCCACGGGCTTCGGCGGTGGGCAGCGTCTCGCGGCCGGCGAGCGGCTGGACGGCGGCCAGCAGCATGGCCAGCGCGTCATCCAGCGGGAGCAGCGGTTTTTTCTGGGGCTCAGACATGGGCGTGAATGTAGGCTTTCACCTGGCCCACGTCGGCCGGCATGACCTTCACGCGCTTGGGGAGTTGCTCTATGCCTTCCAGCCCCGCCGGCCGCGGCGGCTCGCTGCCCAAGGCCTCGCGTATGGTCTCGGCGAACTTGGCCGGCAGAGCCGTCTCCAGCACCAGCATGGTCTGGCCCGGCTCGCGTTGGTCCAGCGCCACCTTGAGGCCATCGGCCGTATGCGGGTCGATGACGACGCCATGCTCGGCATGGCAGCGGCGGATGGTGGCGACGCGGTCGGCATGCGTGCTGCGGCCCGACGTGAAGCCGAAGCGTGCGATCGGGGCATGCTCCTCGGCCGTCAGCTCGAAGGCTGGCGCCGTGAAGTGCCGCTTCACGCGTACGCCGTCCCGGCCCAGCAGGTCGAAGACGAAGCGCTCGAAGTTGCTGGCCTTGGAGATGTCCATGGAGGGGCTGGACGTCTCGTGCGTGTCCGCCGTGCCGCGCGGGCGGTAGGCGCCCGTGCGGAAGAACTCGTCCAGCACGTCGTTCTCGTTAGTCGCGACGACGAGCTTGGCGATGGGCAGGCCCATCATGCGCGCCACATGGCCGGCGCAGACGTTGCCGAAGTTGCCCGAAGGCACCGTGAAGCTGACCTTCTGGTCGTTGCTCTTCGTCGCCTGGATGTAGCCGGCGAAGTAGTAAACCACCTGCGCCAGCAGCCGCGCCCAATTGATGGAGTTGACCGTGCCGATGCGGTGCTCACGCTTGAAGGCAAGGTCGTTGGACACGGCCTTGACGATGTCCTGGCAGTCATCAAACACGCCGTCGACGGCGATGTTGTGGATGTTGGCGTCCTGCAGGCTGAACATCTGCGCCTGCTGGAAAGGGCTCATGCGGCCGTTGGGGCTCAGCATGAAGACATTGACGCCCTTCTTGCCGCGCATCGCGTACTCGGCCGCGCTGCCGGTGTCACCCGAGGTCGCGCCCAGGATGTTCAGCGTCTCGCCGCGCCGGCCCAGCTCGTACTCGAACAGCGCTCCGAGCAACTGCATGGCCATGTCCTTGAAGGCCAGCGTGGGGCCGTTGGACAGGCCCTCCAGCGCGATGTGGTCGCCCAGCCAGGTCAGAGGCGTGATCTCCTTGGTACCGAAGACTTCCGCCGTGTAGACCTTGCGCGTGATCGCGCGCAGGTCTTCAGCCGGGATGTCGTCGATGTACAGCGACAGGATCTCGAACGCCAGGTCCGCATAGGACAGGCCGCGCCAGCGCGTCAGCGTGGCGTCGTCGACCTGCGGGTAGGTCTTGGGCAGGTAGAGGCCGCCATCGGGGGCCAGGCCTTCGAGCAGGATGTCGGAGAAGCCGCGCTCAGTGCTGTCGCCGCGGGTGCTGATGTACTTCATGCTCAGGCCAACTCTTCCCTACGGATGCGCACGATGGGCGCCAGCACCGTGGGCAGGCCTTGCATCTTGGCCAGGGCCTCGTTCATGCGGCCTTCGGTCGTGCCGTGGGTCAGGATCACAAGGTCGGTCTGGCGCTCGCCCTCGGCGGATTCGCGCTGCAGCACCGCGTCGATGGAGATGTCGTGCTCGGCCAGGATGGTGGTGATGCGCGACAGCACGCCGGCCTGGTCGGCAACGACCAGGCGCAGGTAGAAGGCGGTGTGCACATCCGACATTCCCAGGATGGGCGTGTCGCTCATCGCATCGGGCTGGAAGGCCAGGTGGGGCACGCGGTGGTCGGGGTCGGCTGTGGCCAGGCGGGTCACATCGACGAGGTCGGCCACCACGGCAGAAGCGGTTGGCTCGGCGCCCGCACCCTTGCCGTAGTACAGCGTTGTGCCCACGGCATCGGCCTGCACGACGACGGCGTTCATGGCACCTTCGACGTTGGCAATCAGCCGGCTGGCCGGGATCAGCGTGGGGTGCACGCGCAGCTCGATGCCGCCCGGGCGGCGGCGCGTGATGCCCAGCAGCTTGATTCGATACCCCAACTGCTCGGCGTACTTGATGTCGGTGGCCTGCAGGCTGCTGATGCCCTCCACGTGGGCGCGGTCGAACTGCACCGGGATGCCGAAGGCGATGGCGCTCATCAGCGTCAGCTTGTGGGCGGCGTCCACGCCCTCGATGTCGAAGGTCGGGTCGCTCTCGGCGTAGCCCAGGCGCTGGGCCTCCTTCAGCACGGTGGCGAAGTCCAGGCCCTTGCCGCGCATCTCCGACAGGATGAAGTTGGTGGTGCCATTGATGATGCCGGCGATCCACTCGATGCGGTTGGCCGTCAGGCCCTCGCGCAGCGCCTTGATGATGGGAATGCCACCGGCCACCGCCGCCTCGAAGGCGACGACGACGCCCTTCTCACGCGCGGCCTCGAAGATCTCCGTGCCATGCAGTGCCAGCAAGGCCTTGTTGGCCGTGACGACGTGCTTGCCGTTGGCAATGGCCTGCAGCACCAGCGTGCGCGCCGGCTCGATGCCGCCGATCAGCTCCACGACGATGTCGATGTCGGCGTTGTTGATGAGCTCGTTCGCATCGGCCACGACACGCACGCCATCGCCCACGATGGCCTGAAAGGCCTTGGCGCGCTCGGCGTTGCGCGCCGCCACCATCGCAATCTCGATGCCCCGGCCGGCGCGGCCGCGAATCTCGGCCTGGTTGCGCTGCAAGACGTGGAAGGTGCCGGCACCGACGGTGCCGAGGCCGATGAGGCCGACTTTGATCGCGTTCATTGCAAAGTTCTCAGGGACAAGAAATCAGGCGGAATGGCGGCGGCGGTAGCCCGCCAGAAAACGTTCGATGCGGCCGATGGCCTCGCGCAGGTCGTCCACATTGGGCAGGAAGACGAGGCGGAAGTGGTCGTGCTCGGGCCAGTTGAAGCCGGTGCCCTGCACGATGAGCACCTTCTCCTCGGCCAGCAACTCGTAGGCGAACTGCTGGTCGTCGGCGATGGGGTAGACCTTGGGGTCCAGCCGCGGGAACATGTACAGGGCTGCCTTGGGCTTGACGACGCTCACGCCCGGGATCTGCGTCAGCAGCTCGTAGGCCAGGTCGCGCTGGTGGCACAGCCGCCCCGTGGGCGCGACGAGGTCCTTGATGCTCTGGTAGCCGCCCAGGGCGGTCTGGATGGCGAGCTGGCCCGGCGTGTTGGAGCACAGGCGCAGGGAAGCCAGCATGTTCAGGCCTTCGATGTAGTCGCGGGCGTGGCGCTTTTCGCCGCTGACGATCATCCAGCCGGCGCGGTAGCCGCAGGCGCGGTAGTTCTTGGACAGGCCGTTGAAGGTGATGAACAGCACGTCGTCGGCCAGCGAGGCCATGCTGGTGTGCGTGTGGCCGTCGTACAGCGTCTTGTCGTAGATCTCGTCGGCGAAGACGACGAGCTGGTGGCGGCGCGCCAGCTCGATGATGCCCAGCAGCAGCTCCGTCGGGTACAGCGCGCCGGTCGGGTTGTTGGGGTTGCAGACCATGATGCCGCGGGTGCGCGGCGTGATCTTGGCGGCGATGTCGTCCAGGTCGGGCAGCCAGCCGGCGCCCTCGTCGCAGCGGTAGTGCACCGGCACGCCGCCGGAGAGGCCCACGACGGCCGTGTAAAGCGGGAAGTCGGGGCTGGGGATGAGGATCTCGTCGCCGTCGTTCACGAGGGCGTTGATGGACATCTGGATCAGTTCGGACGCGCCGTTGCCCAGGTAGACGTCATCCACCGTGACGCCCTTGACGCCCTTTTCCTGTGTGTAGTGCACCACCGCCTTGCGTGGGGCAAAGAGGCCCTTGCTGTCGGTGTAGCCGCCGGCGTCGCCCAGGTTGCGGATCATGTCCTGCACGATCTCGTCCGGGGGGGTGAGGCCGAACACCGCCGTGTTGCCGATGTTCAGCTTGATGATCTTCTGGCCCTCCTCCTCCATCTGGCGCGCCTTGTCCAGCACAGGGCCACGGATGTCATAGCTGACGCTGGCGAGCTTGCTGGACTTGGAGATGGGTTTCAAAAGAGGCTCCGGGAACGAGGATTGCTGCACCGCAAAAGGGCGATCTTGGAGTTTAAGCAAGGGTCAGTACATACCCGGCGGTTCTGCGCGACACTCGCGCCCGACTTTCCGCTCCGTTTTCAATGAAGTTCCAGCTCGATGAGCCGCAAGGCGGCAATAGCATCTCCCGCCATGACGCCCAGGGCGTCTGGGTCAATGGCCAGCCCCATACGGCCAGCGTCCTCGTCCCCTGGAGAGGGGACGTGCTCGCCTGGGCGCCTTCGCGCTTCGAGGAACTCAATCCTTCGCATTTCGAAGCGATCAAGGCCCTGAACCCTGAACTCGTGGTCTTCGGCAGCGGGGCGCGCCTCCGATTCCCCAATCCGGCACTTTGGCGCGTATTGGTCGAGGCTCGCATCGGTTTCGAGGTCATGGACATCGCCGCCGCCTGCCGCACCTACAACGTGCTGGCCAGTGAAGGTCGTAACGTCCTGGCAGCATTGCTCATAGAAGCTTGAGCTCGCGGCAGCGGGGTGGCCCCCAGGCCCTATAATTGCGGGCTATTGCCTGCGGGCGCCCGCGTGAAATGCTGCACAAACAGCGTTCACGACCCGGGGACCCCGTGAGCCCAACTTGCCGCACCCCCCAATGACGCCTGCGCTCAACAAACCCCTGCCGGAAATTGAGGCTCAAGCCACCGGCGGCGTGAAGTTCACCGCCAACGCCTTCCTGGGCAAGTCGGTCGTGCTGTATTTCTACCCGAAAGACAACACGCCCGGTTGTACCACCGAGGCGATGCAATTCCGCGACCGCCACAAGGACTTCGTGAAGGCTGGCGCGGTCGTGTTCGGCGTTTCGCGCGACAACATGGTCTCGCATGACAAGTTCAAGCAGGCCCTGGAGTTGCCGTTCGAGCTGATCGCCGACACGGAAGAAAAGCTCTGTCACATGTTCGGCGTGGTCAAGAACAAGATCATGTACGGCAAGAAGGTCAAGGGCATCGAGCGCTCGACCTTCCTGATCAGCCCCACGGGCATCCTGGTGGGCGAATGGCGCGGCATCAAGGTCGCCGGCCACGTCGACGAGGTGCTCAAGGCCGTCAAGGCGCTGAAGAAGGAAGCCGCCTGACCTACAAAGATTCAGGTTCTTCCCTGAGGCAGACAGGTCGCGGGGGATGTGCATAATCAGCACATGCCCCGGGTTGAATCCTCGTCTCAGACCGCAAAGCCGCACTCATCCTGTGCGGCTTTTTGCTTTCTGGAACCTGGATCTCGTGGGGTTCACTTCCCGTCACTCCGCCGTACATGCCACTTCCAAAGCCTCCTGCACAACGCGCCAGCCGCCTCGATGCTTCTGCTTACTCGGCCAATCTGACCCCCAGTAAACCCACCGCCAGGCTCGCGGCGCCCGCCGCTCTTTTGCCGGCCCACCCGGCAACGGCTCCTGCCGCCCCGGCTCCGACAGCCGAAGTGCTGCGGCTCCCCACCCCTCACGCCTCGCCAGCCTCGGCCAAACCGGCGTTGCCGGCCAAATCGGCCACCAAGGCACCGGCCAAGGCCGCGGCACCCAAACGCACGCGCAAGCCGGCCGGCGTCACCAAGCTCTTCGTGCTCGACACCAACGTGCTGATGCACGACCCGATGTCGCTGTTCCGCTTCGAGGAGCACGACGTCTTCCTGCCCATGATCACGCTGGAAGAACTGGACGGGCACAAGAAGGGCATGACCGAAGTCGCCCGCAACGTGCGCCAGGTCAGCCGCGAGCTGGACCAGCTCGCCGCCAGCCTCAAGAGCAGCAGCGTCGAGGAGATGTCCAAGGGCCTGCCGCTGGCGGGCACCGGCCACCGCGAGGCCGAGGGCAAGCTCTTCTTCCAGACCGAGCTGATCGACGCCCCGCTGCCGCAAGGCCTGCCCCAGGGCAAGGCGGACAACCAGATCCTGGGCGTCGTGCAGGCGCTCAAGGGCCGTCACCCGGGCCGCGAAGTGGTGCTGGTGTCCAAGGACATCAACATGCGCATCAAGGCCCGCGCGCTGGGCCTGCCCGCCGAGGACTACCGCAACGACAAGACGCTGGAAGACTCGGACCTGCTCTACACCGGCGTGCAGGCCCTGCCCGCCGACTTCTGGGAGCGCCATGGCAAGACCATGGAGAGCTGGCAGCAAGGCAACACGACCTTCTACCGCATCAGCGGGCCGCTGGTGCCCACGCTGCTCGTCAACGAGCTGATCTACCTGGAAGCCCCCGGCACGACGCCGCTTTACGCCAAGGTCACCGAGATCACCGGCAAGACCGCGGTGCTCAAGACGCTGAAGGACTACGGCCACCAGAAGCACTCGGTCTGGGGCGTGACCGCCCGCAACCGCGAGCAGAACTTCGCCCTCAACCTGCTGATGGACCCGGAGTGCGACTTCGTCACGCTGACCGGCACGGCCGGTACCGGCAAGACGCTGATGACGCTGGCCGCCGGCCTGTCCCAGGTGCTGGACGACCGCCGCTACAGCGAGATCATCGTGACCCGCGTGACCGTGCCCGTGGGCGAGGACATTGGCTTCCTGCCCGGTACCGAGGAAGAAAAGATGGGTCCCTGGATGGGCGCCCTGGATGACAACCTCGAAGTGTTGGCCAAGGGCGACAACGGTGCCGGCGAATGGGGGCGCGCGGCCACCAACGACATCGTGCGCAGCAAGATCAAGATCAAGAGCTTGAACTTCATGCGCGGGCGCACCTTCCTGAACAAGTACGTCATCATCGACGAGGCCCAGAACCTGACGCCCAAGCAGATGAAGACGCTGATCACGCGCGCCGGCCCGGGCACCAAGATCGTCTGCCTGGGCAACCTCGCGCAGATCGACACGCCCTACCTCACCGAGGGCAGTTCGGGCCTGACCTTCGCCGTGGACCGCTTCAAGGGCTGGGCCCACAGCGGTCACGTGACACTGGCGCGCGGCGAGCGTTCGCGCCTGGCGGACTTCGCTTCCGAAGTCCTCTGAGCTTGATCTGACCCAGTGCGGCCCCTCTCGAGGGGCCGTTTTTCTTTTCGGCCGTCCGAAACGGGGTATTCCGGGCCGAGCGCTGGGCCTGCCATGGGCCACAGGCCCATGGCCTTCCGTAGGCACAAGCAGTCCGCAGGGACTGCTTGTGTCCGACTCCAGTTCACCGAGCCGGCCCGCCTGGCGGCGCTTGCGGCTCAACGCCGCAAGCGCCGGCGTCCCCTCGGGGGCTGAGGCCGGACTCATGACGCCCGGTGGGCGTCATGTGCCTGCCGAAGGGCTGCGGCACTGCCGCAGCGCGGTCTGCAAGACCGATCAGACGCACCGCGTTCAGCGGTGTGCGGCTGAACGAGGGGCTCCGTTTCAGCGACTCAACAGCCCACTAAGCATGCCGGTCAGGTTGCGCAGGCTGTGGTTGGCGCCCGCATCGGGCATCTGCCCATGCGGCGTCAGCAGGTCGATGGCCAGCGGCAGCAACTGGCTGAGCTGGCTGCCCGCCTCTGCATGCGACACGCCGGCCTGTTGCGCCAGTTGGCCCAGCAGCCCGCCAGCGCCGCCCAGCGCGCTACTGATCTGGTCGCCCGACACCGGTAGGTTCGCGCCCGTCGACACCCAGCTCTGCACCTGGTCGCCTAGGCCGCCAGCCCGCAACTGCTGCAACACGCCGGCCAGGCCGCCCTGGGCTGAGCCGTTCATCAGCACGCTGGCGATCAGCGTCGGCCAGTCTGGCTTGCCGCCCTGCTGACCCATGGCCTGGGTGGCGGCACCTAATACTTGATCCAGAAGTCCCATCGCAGTCTCCAATGAAGTGACTGGCGGGCAGTCTAGCCTCGCGACCGCATTGGTAACGCTATCATCTCCACGCCACAGAACTCGTTCGCCACCTCACCATGCTCTACCGCCCCCTCGGCCGCACCGGCTGGAATGTCTCTGCCATCGGCTTCGGCGCCTGGGCCATAGGCGGCACCTGGGGGGACACCGACGACGCGGCCGCCATGGCCGCCCTGCACCGGGCACTGGACCGCGGCGTGAATTTCTTCGACACGGCCGACGTCTACGGCGACGGCCACAGCGAGCGGCTGCTGGCTCGCCTGCGCAGGGAGCGGCCTTCCGATGCTTTCTACGTGGCCACGAAAGCCGGGCGGCGCCTGAACCCGCATGTCGCCGAGGGCTACCGCGACCTGCGGCCCTTCATCGAGCGCAGCCTTGCCAACCTGGAGGTCGAGGCCATTGACCTGCTGCAACTGCACTGCCCGCCGACGGCCGTCTACGGCATGCCCGAGGTCTTCGGCGCGCTGGACGACCTGGTGCGTGCAGGCAAGCTGCGCCACTACGGCGTCAGCGTCGAGCGCATTGACGAGGCCATGGCCGCACTCAAGTACCCCGGCGTGCAATCGGTGCAGATCATCTTCAACCTGTTCCGCCAGCGGCCCACCGAGGCCTTCCTGCCGGCGGCGCAGGCCGCCCAGGTGGGTGTGCTGGCGCGGCTGCCGCTGTCCAGCGGCATGCTCAGCGGCAAGTTCACGCGCGACAGCCGCTTCGGTGCCGACGACCACCGCGCCTTCAACCGCCAGGGCGAGGCCTTCGACAAGGGCGAGACCTTCTCGGGCGTGGACTACGAGCAAGGCCTGGCTGCCGTGGAGGAATTGCGCGCGCTGCTGCCGACCGGCGTGAGCATGGCGCGGCTGGCGCTGCGCTGGATCCTGATGCACGAGGCGGTCACCACGGCCATCCCCGGTGGCCGCACGCCGGCCCAGGTGGACGAGAACGTCAGCGCCGCCGACTTGGCGGCCCTGCCCGCGCCGCTGATGGACGCACTGGCAGATCTGTACCGCCGCCGCATCGCGCCGCAGGTCCACGGCCTCTGGTAGCTATTCGCCCCGCTGCACGCTCGCCGAGAAACGCTGCACACCCTTGTCGCGCTGCACCGCACGCCGGCCGGCGGCGATCAGTGCATCGATCTGCTCAGGCGGCAGCTTGAGCCGCGTGGGGATGGCGTTCAGCACCGCCTCTTCGGCCTCGGGCAGGTCGGCAAAGCTGATCTGCGTGACGGAGAACTTGATGTCCTCGCAACGCCACTCAGGGTTCCAGTCCCGCAGCGCCGCCTTGCGCGACTCGGGCAGTGAGCAGCGCCAGGTGACGATGTCGCGCTCCCAGTTGCGCACCATGGGCACGAAGTAGGCGTAGCTCATGCGCATGGTGCTCTCTATGGCCGTGTCCACCGCGGCCGTCGCGACATCCAGGCCCGAGGGCCCGGCCACCTCGCGGCCGAAGTCGCCGATGGGGCCCTGGCCGGCGTCCACGACGACGAACAGCATGCGCCGCATGTTGGCCGCGTCGTGCTCGCTGATCGGGCCGTAGGGCGTGTTCAGCAGGATGCGGCTTTGCAGGATGCTCACGAGACCCAGGTTGTCAGTGATGCCGCCATCCACCAGCTTGATGTAGCGGCCCGTCTTGGGGTCGCGAAAGTCCTTCAGCGCCCGCAGCAGCGCCAGGCGCAGCCGGTGCTGGTCGTCACGCTCGGCCCCCACCACACGGCTCAGGTTGGCGGGCATGGGTTTCTGGCAGGACTCGGGGAACTTCTCCAGCACCACCGGTGCAAAGAACAGCGGCACGGCCATGGATGCCGCAACGGCCTCCGACACCGGGAAGCTGGCCAAGTCGCTGCAGATCGCGTCGAACGCCCGCTCGTGGAAGGGGAAGGCCAGCCGGTACTGGGCGTTGCTCGCGTTGATCCAGATGACCGGCTTCTGGTGACGGAACATGTCGGCATAGGTCGCGCCCTGGAAGACGTCGCGCTCCAGCCAGTCGTTGAAATTGCTGCGGTCGTTCAGCCCCCCGGCGAACAAGCGCCGCAGGTTGTTGGGGTTGAGCAGGCTGAAGCGCAGGCCGGCCTCGCCGTCGCGCATCAGCACCTTGTCACGGAAGGACTTCATGCCCTCGGTGCCATGCAGGCCGAAATACGCCGCCGTGATGGAGCCGCCCGACACGCTGGTGATGAAGCCCACGTCCTCGAGCAGGTTATGGCCATCGGCCGAGGGCTGGTCGCGCAGGCCCTCCAGCACACCGTAGGAGAAGGCCGCTGCGCGCAGCCCACCGCCCGAGAAGCTCAGCGCGACGATGGTCTCGCTGACGGCGCTCTGCGGCTCACGCGCCGCGGGCTCGGCCACGGCCGGCTTGTTCTTGGGCGTGTTCAGCGGCGCGCCGGCGCAGGCGGCCAACAGCAGGCAGGTGCAAAGCAGCAGCAAGGCGCGCGGGAAGCGCATCAGGCGTCTTTCTCGTCGTTGAGGTGGCGGCGGGCGCATTGTGCCGATGCTGCCAGGGGCTGGCACCGGGTCATCCGACAATTGAAGCCATGCAACAGCCCGAGCGATGGATCGCCCATCTCGACATGGACGCCTTCTACGCGTCCGTCGAGTTGCTGCGCTATCCGCAGCTCAGGGGCGAGGCCGTCGTCATCGGCGGCCGGCGGGCCGACGCGCCGCGGCAGTTGGAGGACGGCTCGTGGCAGTACTCGCGCCTTCGCAACTACACCGGCCGCGGGGTGGTCACGACCTCCACCTACGCCGCGCGCGACCTGGGCGTGTTCTCGGCCATGGGCTTGATGAAAGCGGCTCTGCGCGCCCCTGACGCCATCCTGCTGCCGGCCGATTTCGACTCTTACCGAAAGTATTCGCGCCTCTTCAAGGCCGCTGTCGCCGAAGTCGCGCCCGTCATCGAGGACCGCGGCATCGACGAGATCTACATCGACCTGACGGACGTGCCCGGCGTGCGCGACGCCGTGGGGCACGATCCTCTGGGCGGCGTCAAGGCTGTGGCGCGTGAGATCAAGAACTCGGTCGGCCGCGCCACCGGCCTGACCTGCTCCATCGGCGTCACGCCCAACAAGCTGCTCAGCAAGATCGCCAGCGAACTGGACAAACCTGACGGCATCTCCGTGCTGACGATGAACGACATCCCCGCGCGCGTCTGGCCGCTGGCCGTGCGCAAGATCAACGGCATCGGCCCCAAGGCGGGCCAGAAGCTCGTGCAGCTCGGGCTGGAGACGGTGGGCGACATCGCCGCCGCCGACCCGCGCTGGCTGGTGGAGCAGTTCGGCGAAAGCTACGGCCACTGGCTGCACAACGCCTCGCACGGCCGCGACTCGCGCCCCGTCGTCACCTTCAGCGAGCCGGTGTCCATCAGCCGCGAGACGACTTTTGAGCGCGACCTGCACGCGGTGCATGACCGCGCATTGCTGGGCAGCATCATGGACGAGCTGTGCGAAAGCCTGGCCAACGACCTGGCCCGCAAGCGCTACGCCGGCAAGACCGTGGGTATCAAGCTGCGCTTCGAGGGTTTCGTGACCGTCACGCGCGACCAGACCGTCAAGACCGCCATCAGCAGCCCCGCCGACATCCGCCACGCCGTGGGGCTGTGCCTCAAGCGCGTGAAGTTCGACAAGCGGCTGCGTCTCATGGGCGTGCGCATCGGCAACCTCGTGCATGCCAGCGAGGTGGTGCCGCCTGCGCCAGTGGCGGAGCGGCCCGCTGAGCCTGAACGAGAGAATCTTTCGCTGTTCTGATGTCCGCTCCTTCGTCCTGGACCTACACCGTCTCGGTCCGCAGCCTGTGCGAGTTCACCGCCAAGCGCGGCGACCTGGACCGCCGCTTCACGCCCTCAGCCACGTCACTGGAAGGCCAGGCCGGCCAGATGGCCGTGCTCGCGCGGCGCGGTGGCGGGTATGAGACCGAGCTGCCGCTGCAAGGCCAGCATGGCAACCTGCGCGTGCGCGGCCGGGCCGACGGCTATGAGGCCGACGTGAAGCGGCTGGAAGAGATCAAGACCATCCGCGGCCCGGTCGAGGCCATCCCCGAGAACCGCCGCGCCCTGCACTGGGCGCAGTTGCAGACCTATGGTGCCCTGCTCTGCGCCGACCGCGAGCTGGAAGAAATCGAGCTGGCCCTGGTCTATGTGGATGCCGACACACAGAACGAGACCGTGCTGCGCGAAACGGTCACCGCCGACGTGCTGCAGGCCGCCTTCGAGGCCCGTTGCCAGGCCTTCGAGGCCTGGGCCGAGCAGGAAGCCAATCACCGCAAGGCGCGGGACGAATCGCTCGGCGCCCTGCCCTTCCCGCTGGGCGAACTGCGCCCCGGGCAGCGCCTGCTGGCGGAGTCCGTCTACCGCGCCGCCGCCAGCGGCCGCTGCCTGCTGGCCCAGGCGCCCACCGGCATCGGCAAGACGCTGGGCACGCTGTACCCGCTGCTGCGCGCCATGCCGGCCCAGTCGCTGGACAAGATCGGGTACATGACCTGCAAGGGCACGGGCCGCATCATGGCGCTGGATGCGCTGCAGACGTTGCGCGAGGCCGCGCCGGGCAAGCATCTGCGCGTGCTGACGCTCGTGGCCAAGGAGCAGGCCTGCGAGCACCTCGACAAGGCCTGCCATGGCGACTCCTGCCCGCTGGCCAGTGGCTTCTACGACCGCCTGCTTGCCGCCCGCGCCGAGGCCGTCGCCGCCCAGTGGCTGGAGCCCGCCGCCCAGCGTCGCATCGCGCTCAAGCACGGCATCTGCCCCTACTACCTGGGCCAAGAATTGCTGCGCTGGGCCGACGTGGTGGTGGGCGACGTGCACCATGCCTTTGACCCGCACGGCCAGCTCTTCAACCTTTCGCAGGCCCAGGACTGGCGCGTGGCGTTGCTGGTGGATGAGGCCCACAACCTCATCGAGCGCGCCCGCGCCATGTACAGCGCCACGCTCAGCCTTCAAAGCGTGCGCGACATCGAGCCCAAGGCGCCCAAGGCCTTGCGCGGGCCGCTGCGCCGCCTGGCCCGCGAGCTGGCGACGCTGGCGCGCGCGCAGAAGGCCGAGTACCGCGCCTTCGAAGACGTGCCCGATGCGCTGGCCGACGCGCTGCAACTCGTCAATGCGACGCTGGGCGATTACATGCAGAACCACCCTCTGGAGACCGGGCCGCTGATGGTCTTCTACTTCGAGGTGCTGGGCCTGCAACGCGTGCTGGACAAGTTCGGCAGCCACTCGCTGTGCGACTTGCAGCGCAGCACCGTTGCGCCGCGGGCGGACAGGCTGGAGCCCGCTGCACCCGTCAACCTGTCGCTGCTGGACGAAGGGGACGAGGAGGATGACCTTGGCGACGACGGCATCGACGTGCTGCTCTCCATCCGCAACATCGTGCCTGGCGCCTTCCTGCAGCAGCGCTTCGAGGGGCTGCACAGCGTCACGCTGTTCTCGGCGACCCTGGGCACGCCCGACTACCAGCGCGACCTGCTGGGCCTGCCCGAGGACACCGCCTGGATCGACGTGCCGGCACCCTTCCCGCCCGAGCATTTGACGGTGCGCATCGCCGACCGCCTCTCCACGCGCTACGACCATCGCACCGCATCGCTGGATGCGCTGGTGGACCTACTCGCCAGTCAGTTCACCGAACACCCCGGCAACTACCTGGCCTTCTTCAGCAGCTTCGACTACCTGGAACAGGCCTCGGCACGGCTGGCCCTGCGACACCCGGCGCTGCCGCAGTGGAGCCAGTCCCGCAGCATGGGCGAGGCGGCCCGGCGAGGTTTCCTTGACCGTTTCGTGCCCAAGGGCCGCGGCATCGGCTTCGCGGTGTTGGGCGGCGCGTTCGCCGAGGGCGTGGACCTGCCCGGCACGCGGCTCATCGGCGCCTTCATCGCCACGCTGGGCCTGCCGCCCGTGTCCCCGCTGCAGGAGCAGGTCCGCGAACGGCTGGACACCATGTTCGGCGCCGACCATGGGTACGCCGACCTTGTCCCGGGCATGCAGAAAGTCGTCCAGGCCGCCGGCCGCGTGCTGCGTTCGGTGGACGACCGCGGCTGGGTGTGGCTGCTGGACCGACGCTACCGGCGGCCGGAGGTCAGGGCGTTGCTGCCGGGGTGGTGGGCGCTTTGAGTCTTACAAGCTCAGCTGCCCGTGCACGCCCTCGTCAACGCGCTTGCCCACGATCGCGCCGAACAGCATCTTGATGCCGGCGACGGCCGCGCCGTGCCTGTTGTCCCAGTATTCGCCGCTGACCGGGTCCACGCGCAGCAGGCTGATGCGCGGATCGTCCTCGCCTTCGGTGAACCAGGCGCGCAGCGTGGGCTTCCACAAGCGGTGGATGGTGGCCTTGTCGGTCACCTCGGTGGCGTTGCCGTCGAGCTTGAGATGGGCGCCGTTGTCGCTTTCCTTGAAAAACAGCGTCACGCGGGAGTCGCGGTCCAGCTCGATGTTCTTGACGCTGTCGACCTCGGTGAAGAACCACAGCGCGCCGCTGTCTTCCTCCACCTGGATGACGGTCATGGGCCGCGCATGCAGCCGCGAACCCATGCTCAGCGTGCAAAAGAAGCAGCTGTTGCCAGCCTCCACCAGTTCGGCGATCTTCTGCGCGGCGGCAGCGCCGCTGAGTTCTTCTTCGGTGTGGGTGGCGTCGTGTTCAGGCGAAAGGCTCGTGTCTTGCATGGCAATGGCTCCTGGATGGCATTGCCACAGCCTAGGCAGACGACGGAGGCAACAGCGTCGGTGCACAGGCCGCATCGCTGTCGGACACCGGCATCGATCACCCCGGCCGGCATGGGCTCCACCTCGCTGCACCCGGCCTTGCCTCGCCGCGCGGCCCCAAGGCTTCACGCGGCTGTCCAGCCAGGCCGGATCTGCACTATGGCCTGGGCTTCGGCGTCTTCCACTGGTAAGGTCACTCCAGCTATGGACACAACGGCGGCGCGCCGGGCGTCAACGTGGAGGCCATGGCCTTCCCGGCCGCCGACACCGTCCTCGTTGTGCTGACCAACCGCGACCCGCCCACTGCCAGCCAGCAAGTGGCAACCTTGTGGCGCGCGGCGCTGAACGGACAGCTTTGCCACTAAGGCACCGCCCGGGGCAGCCCTCCGCTCCCATGCGTACTTTCACTAGCCTCCGCCACGTCTTCAGGGGACAGGACTTCCCCAAGCAACATTTCATTTGATATCGATACATTCGTTCACACAAACCCGGTTGCCTTTGCCGCAATGGCAGCAGGTTCAGTGACGAAGCGGTACACACGGAAGGAGGGATTCCATGTCCTTGAGCCGATCTTTGGCCACTCTGGCCACGCTATGCGCGCTGGCTGTCAGCAGCCACGCCGACACCATCGTCGTCCCCGACCTGGAGGAGACCAGCGGGGTGAACACCGGTATCCGCAACGCGCCGCGTACTTATATGGCGCTGTACACCGACGTCAACTTCGCGTCACTGAGCGGGCCGGTGATGATCACCGGCATGCAGTTGCGCATGTCTGAGGCAGGCAATACGGCGCTGCCGGCCAACTGGCCCAGCCAGGTCCTGAATTTCGCCAACTTCGACGTGAAGCTGTCGCAGGCTTCGGCCAGCCTGCTCGCCGACGGGGAGTTCCTAAGCTCTTCCGTCACGTTTGCGTCGCAGCAGGCGCCCGGTACAGTCGTCAGCGTGCGCTCCGGCGCCATGAGCTTGCCGATGTCGTCGTTCGAGAACACGGGAGGCACGAATCCTTTCGGGGCGATGATCAGCTTCACGACGCCCTACATGTACACCCCGGGCCAGTCCCTGCTGCTATACCTGACGCACACCGGCTACACGCCGTCCACCGAGGCCCAGCCCTTCTTTGCCGTGGCCGACTTCCAGAACGGCGTGGCGGACGCGATCTCGTCCACCGCGGGTTACCAGGCCGCGACCGGCTCGGGCTTCTCCAGCCCCTACATCGTCCAGTTCACCTACAGCGCCGTCGCGGTGCCGGAGCCCTCCACGGTGCTGATGCTGGCAGCCGGCATCGTGGGCCTGCTGGCCGTGAGCCGCCGGCGCAGGGCGACTGACGCCTGACCCTCGTCAGGCCGCACCAGGGAAGGGTTGAATAAGTCCCCGCGCTGCAGCGCGCCCTGGTTTGGGATGGGCTGCCAGGCGCAAAGCGCAGCCATAGCCTTTGCTATGGCGAGCATTTGCAACGCCGCAGACCGCCCAAAGCAGGGATGCGATGCGCGCGAAGGACTTGTTCAGCGCTTCCCCAAGGGTGGGATGGTGCTTGCGGCACCTACGCTGCGAGCCCCAGGCCCGCCCTCACTTTTTTGGGCAGCTTGGCCGCCACCAGCTCGTGCGAGCGCTTCACCAGCGCCTTGAGTTCGGCCAGTGGCAGCGCCTTGGGGTCGGACAGGGCCACCCACTTGTAGCGCGCCGCGTAGGGCGCGGGCGCAAAGCCTGGCAGGCCGGTCAGCTCCAGGAAGCGGTGGTCGTCGACCTTGAAGCTGCAATGCGTCCACTTGTCCGGATGCGGCCCGCCCACGAAGAACATCTTGCCGCCCACGCTGGCCACCCAATCGGCGCCCCATTTGATGTCCTGGGTGGCGCCAGGAAGTTCCGTGGCGTACTTGGCGAGGGCAGAGAAGCTCATGGGCCCATTCTGCCCATGTGGGCTCCACGGCCGGCAATCTGTGAATTCCTCACGCGTCGCAACCATCGCCAGTAACGGGCTGTGTAGACGGCGCCTTGACACGGATTGGGCGACAACAATCCGGGCCACAGACCTCCCAGAGGTAAAGCCCGGGCTGCATTGCGCCCGTCAAGACGACACGTTGGATGATGTTCATAGAACTGGAACCCGGCCCGACGCCGGCCTTGGCCGCGATCGACACGCCGCATATCGACCCCTTGCAGCACGGGCTGGCCCTGTTCAACGCCGAGCCGCCGGACTACGCGCGCGCCGCTGGCTGGTTTCGCGCCGCCGCGGAGCACGACGACCGTGACGGACTGGCCATGCTGGGCCTGTGCCAGCTCGAGGGCCTGGGGATGCCTGCCGACCCGGTGCAGTCGCGCGAATCGCTCGACCGTGCCGCGGCGCTGGGCAGCGCCATCGGCCGCTTCCAGCTCGGGCGGGCCTTGATGACGGGCCGTGGCGGCCCGGCCGACGAGGCCGCCGGCCTGTCGGCCTATGTCACCGCCTCGGCGCAAGGCCATGCAGAGGCCACTTTCAACCTCGCCAACTGCCTGTATGCCGGCGTTGGCTGCCTGCCGGACCGCCTGGCGGCCAAGGCGCTGTACCTGCGCAGCCGCACGCTGGGCTGCCCGCTGCGCCCCAAGGGCGTGCGGGTGCACAAGCGCGAGCTGAAGGTGGTGAGCACGCTGGCCCAGCGCCTTGCCGATCCCCAACGGCTGGTCTTCCTGATCCAGGAGCGCCAACAGGAGCTGGCCTTGGTGCATGCCATCGCACAACGCCAGGAGCGCAAAGCCCAGGCCAAGAAGTCGCGCACCCTGAGGCTGGCGGTGGGCGTCGTAGCCGCCATGGCCGGCACTCTGGGCCAGTACCTGCGACCGTTGTCGCGCGACGCCGGGCCGACGACAGTCAACTACTGACGCTCACTGCGACTCGGTGGCTGGGTACCATGGCCGGATGCCCGTGCGCCCCATCCGCCTGCCGTCGATCGACGCGCTGCTCGCCTTCGATGCCGTGGCACGAAGCGGGAGCTTCGAAACGGCAGCGACCGAACTTGCGCTGAGTGCCAGCGCCGTGGCCAAGCGCGTGGCCGGCCTGGAGGAGCGGCTGGACCAGCCTCTACTGCTGCGGCAGCCTGCAAAAGGCCTGAGCCTCACACCGGCGGGCCACGAATACCTGCCCCAGGTGCGCCAGGCCCTGGCCCTGCTGCAGGCCATGCCGCTGCACCAGCGCGCCAACCACCGGCGCGAGCGGCTGCGCATCAGCTGCACCCCCACCTTCGCCCGCCAGTTGATCGTGCCCGCGTTGCCCGGCTTCACGGCCGCGCACCCGCACATCGAGCTGGAACTGACCCTGTCGGTGCCGCTGCTGGCCGAGGGCGACGCCGGTGCCGACATCGAAGTCCGCCACGGCGCCGTGCCGGATGAGATCGCGCCAGCCCAAGTGCTGCTGCGCGACCGCCTGACGCCATTGGCCGCCCCCGCGCTGCTGGCCGGACATGCGCCGCTGCGTGAACCGCGCGACCTGCTGGCCCTACCGTTGCTGCGCACACCGCTGCAACCCTGGGCACCCTGGCTGCGCGCAGCAGGTCTGGCTGATGCACCCGAGCCCGACACCGGCCCGCGCTTCGTCGACCTGGGACTGGTGCTCGCCGCAGCGCTGGCCGGCCAGGGCATTGCGCTGGCCCGGCTGAGCCTGGCACGCCACGAACTGGCCGAGGGCCGCCTGGTGCAACCCTTCGCATTGACCGTACCTGCCGAGCGCCACTACGGCCTCGTCTGCCACCGCCCCGGGCCCGCAACACAGGCGTTCGTGGATTGGCTGCATGCGCACTGCCGCGCAGTTGAAGCGGAAAACTCTTCCGCTCCAGGCTGAGGTTTTTTCCGGTACGGCGGCCGTGCGCCGGGCCTAGCATGGCGGCCTCGTCCAGCCTATTGCATTCCATGCCCGTCATCACCTGCATCGAAGACCTGCGCCAGCTCGCCGAGAAACGCGTGCCGCGCATGTTCTACGACTATGCCGACTCTGGCTCTTGGACGGAGACGACCTACCGCGCCAACGAAAGCGACTTCCAGGCCATCAAGTTGCGCCAGCGCGTGGCCGTCAACATGGAAGGCCGCAGCACCGCGGTGAAGATGGTGGGGCAGGACGCGAAGATGCCCGTGGCCATCGCCCCCGTAGGCCTGACCGGCATGCAGCATGCCGACGGCGAGATCCACGCCGCCCGCGCGGCCGAGAAGTTCGGCATCCCGTTCACGCTGTCGACGATGAGCATCTGTTCCATCGAGGACGTGGCCGGGCATACGTCGGCGCCCTTCTGGTTCCAGCTCTACATGATGCGGGACCGCGACGCGATGGCCCGCATGATCGACCGCTGCAAGGCCGCCAAGTGCTCGGCCCTGGTGCTGACGCTGGACCTGCAAGTCATCGGCCAGCGCCACAAGGACCTGAAGAACGGCCTGACCGCACCGCCGCGGCCCACGCTCGGCAACATCATCAACCTCGCCACCAAACCGCGCTGGTGCCTGGGCATGCTGGGCACGCGGCGCCACACCTTCCGCAACCTGGTGGGGCATGTGAAGGGCGTCAGCGACATGCGGTCGCTGTCGGCCTGGACCAACGAGCAGTTCGACCCCCGCCTGTCGTGGGCCGACATCGCCTGGGTCAAGGAGCGCTGGGGCGGCAAGCTCATCCTCAAGGGCATCATGGAGGTGGAGGACGCCAAGCTCGCCGTGCAGGCGGGGGCTGACGCCATCGTCGTCAGCAACCACGGCGGGCGCCAGCTCGACGGCGCGCCCAGCAGCATCCATGCGCTGCCGGCCATCGCGGCCGAGGTGGGCTCACAGACCGAGGTGTGGATGGACGGCGGCATACGCTCTGGCCAGGACGTGCTCAAGGCCTGGGCCCTGGGCGCCCGCGGCACGATGATCGGCCGCGCCATGGCCTACGGCCTGGGCGCCATGGGCGAGGAAGGCGTGAGCAAGGCGTTGCAGATCCTGCACAAGGAGTTGGACGTGACCATGGCCTTCTGCGGCCACACCCAGCTCACGAATGTGACGCGCGACATCCTCAGGCCGGGTACTTACCCGACGGCCTGATCACCAGGGCGTCTCTGCCGCAGTGCCCTGGTGATACAGCATCTGCCAGGTACCGCCCTCGCGCACCCAGATCGAGGAGCGCAGCGTGTGCCGCGTGAGCGAGCCGTCTGGCTGGCGATGCGCGGCGCGATAGGTCAGCAATGCCGCCGTGGGGCCTAATGAGCGAACGACGAACTGATCCGGCATGACGCTGGGCGGGCCTTCCACGCTGCGGCCCTGTTCGGCGAGGAAGCGCAGGATGGTGGGCCGGTCGTAGGCGCGGCCGCTGCGGCCCACCTCATGGAAGTCGGCATGCAGCAGTTGCTGTACGCGTGCCTCGTCCAGCCGTACGCCGGGGTGGTGCAGTTCCACCTCCAGGGCACGCAGCTCACTCAGCAGATCATTCATCTTCAGCTCCGAACGCGGCCATCAAGGCTTGCGCAAACTCCGGCGTCGCGCTGAAGGTCAAGGCCACGCCGCGCCAGCCGCCGGGCTCGTCCTGCACCTGCAGCTCGTGCAGCCAGGTGCCTCCCTCTTCCACGGGGCCTTGCTGCCCCGGGAAATGCCGCTCTGACCAATCCAGCACCTGCTGCACCTCGGCCATGACGGCCTCGTGCTGGTCTGCGCGCGTGGAGGCCATGGCATCCAGCGTCGTGACGCCGTCGTCGCCGTCGCTGAAGTCAAAGCTGAGATACCGCAGGGCCATGGATTCAGTATCGCCGCCACTGACTTCTTGCCCGGGCCAGCCGGCCATGCGCTACTGCAGGCATGAAAGCCACGCCTGCTCTCTTGCTCGCCCTGTGCCTGCACGCCAACGCCCAAAACTGTGCGCCACCTCCGGGCCTGAAAGACGAGAGCGATACCGCGCGCATCCAGCAGCAGGCGCTGGCCCTGCTGCCCTGCCTGGCCAGCCCCGACGCCAGGCTGCGCGACGAGATCGCCTTCGAGCAGCTCTCCGCCTGGGCACGCGGCGACAAGCTCGCGCCCGACACGCTGCAGCGGCTGCGCAAAGCACTCATCGGCGTGCTGGAAGGCCAGCCCGACGCTGCCGGCGTGCACCAGCCCTTTGCCGTGCTGACGCTGGCCGAGGTGGCGCGGGCGGATCGGCTCAAGCCCTTCCTCACGCCCGAGCAGCGCGCCGACCTCGTTTCGCACGCGGCGAGCTATCTGACGAGCGTGCGCGACTACCGTGGCTTCACGCCCGGCGAGGGCTGGCGCCACGGTGTGGCCCATGGCGCCGACCTCGCACTTCAACTGGGGCTGAACGATGCGCTGACCACGGCGCAACGCCAGGCGCTGCTGGCGGCGGTCTCCAGCCAGGTGATGGCCGACCACCGCCATGCATGGCGCTTCGGTGAAGGCGCGCGCCTGGCCCGTGCGGCGCTGAACCTGCAGCTCAGGCTCGACCCCGACGCCGCCACTTGGGAACGCTGGCTGGACGGCCTGCTGCAGCCGCTCAGGGCCGCTCAGACCCTGGACGAGACGGCGCTGACCGACCTGCACAACCTGCGCGAGTTCCTGTGGCCGCTGCTGGCCGGCGTGCTGGACGTGACCGACACGGCTCGCCGCGAACGGCTGATGACGCCGCTGCAGAAGACGCTGCGACGGCTGCCCTAGAGTGAATCGGCGTGCCGCTCGAAATGCAGCCGGTCGTGCCAGACGCCGTCCAGCTCGAAGCTCTTCAGCGAGCGGCCGAACTCCCGAAAGCCATTGCGCAGCAGCACCCGTACCGAGCCCTCGTTGGCGACGCGCGCATTCGCCTCTATGCGCTTGAGCCCCAGCTCGCTAAAGGCCTTGTCCAGCACCAGGCGCACGGCCTCGCTCGCATAGCCCTTGCCGCAGGCCGACTGGGCCATGCGGTAGCCCAGCTCGGCCGAATGGAAGTGCTTGCGCTTCACGGCCGTCAGGTTCACCCGCCCCACCAGTTCGCCCGCATCCGTTCGCACCAGGAACTGGTAGCCCTTGTCTGCGGCCGCGTCGCCGAGCGCCAGTTCGATGGCGGCGCGCACGCCCTCCGGCGAGTAGTAGGCGGCGGGTCGTGAATTGACGTGGGCCTCGAAGAAGGCGCGGTTGTCGGTCTCGAAACGCAGCAGTTCGTCGGCGACGTCGGACGATGGCGGGATCAGGTGGAGCGTGGACATGCCGGCATCATCACTCAGGCGGCTGCCTGGACCGGTGCATCGTCCAGCCGCGCGTGGTAGCCCGCATCGCCGTGCTTCCAATAGGCCGCCACCTTCATTGCCGTGCGCGGGTGGCCCTTCTCGTGCAGCAGCACGTCGCGCAGCGCCGCCATCAGGCGGGCCTCTCCGGCGCACCACGCAAAGCCCTCGCCCGGCGGCAATGCCAGCTCGCGCAACGCCTGCGTCAGCGCCTCGGGCGTGGGGCAGCAGCGCCATTGCGGCTGGGGTGACACGCCCGCGGGCCAGGCCGGGACGTCGGGCATGAGCAGCAGCACGTCGACGCGGGCGCCGGCCGGCAATTCCTCCAGCCGGCGCGCGATGGCGGGCCAGGCGCTGTCGTCGCCCACGAGCAGGTGCCAGTCGTAGTCCGTCGGGATCACCATGGAGCCGCGCGGGCCGGCCACGGTCAGCGGCTGGCCGACTTGCGCCTGCGCGGCCCAGTCGGCAAAGGGGCCGGTGCCATGCAGTGCGAATTCCAGCACCAGCTCGCCTCGTTCGGTGTCAAAGGCGCGTGGCGTGTAGTCGCGCATCAAGAGCCCGCCGACCCCGTCGGGCAGCATGAGCTTCACATGGTCGTCAAAGGAGGCCGAGGCGAAGCTGCGCAGGGAATCGCCCTGCACGGTCACGGCCACGAAGCGGTCGCCGCGTGGCTCGACGCGGGTGACGCGCAGCTCGCGACGCTGGATTTCATAGCGCACGCGCTCGATGCGGCGCACGGGTTGGTTGTCCATGGATGATCATGATGGTTGATAATGTCATCCATCATGAAGAAACAAGTTGACAATGTCAACATAAAGGCCGGCAATGCCACCACGGCGTCCGAGGTCTTCGAGACCATCCACACGCTGATGCACCTGTTCCGCGGCCAGCAGTTCCGCGCGCTGCGCGACGGGCCCACGGCCATCACGCACATGGAGGCCAAGGCGCTGGGCTTCTTCGCCCGTCACCCGGGCGCTACGCCGAGCGAGCTGGTGGCGCACAGCGGCCGCGACAAGGCGCAGGTCGCCCGCCTGATCGCCGGGCTGAAGGAGCGTGACCTGCTGCTGGCCGAGGCCGACCCTGACGACCGCCGCGTGCAGCGCCTGCGCCTGTCGCCCGAAAGCGCGAAGGCCCAGGCTGCCGTGCGCGCTCAGGGCGACAAGCTGGCCCAGGCTGCGATGCAAGGGCTCAGCGCGGCCGAATGCGAGCAGTTGCTGGGCTTGTTGGCGCGGGTGCGCGCCAACCTCGACGCCGGCGACTAGGTCGCGCGACGGCGCACCATCACGCCCACCAGCCCCAGGCCAACAGCCAGCAATGCCCAGCTCCCAGGCTCGGGCACCGCAATGACCGTGAAGTCGTCGAAGGTCGCGTCCATGCCCTGGCCGAAGAGTCGCTCCGACACCGGGATGGAGACCGCGAGGTCGGGCCGGTCCGGGTGCTGGAAGGGAAAGGCGTCGAGCAGGCTGAAGAGGCCGTGGCCTATGGTGAGGCTGCGGATCTTGCCGCCCAGCGCCTCGCCGGGGCCATAGGACGGGTAGATGCCCGCCGAGGGCACGCCTTGCTTGTCCAGCGGGATGCCCACGTTGTCGACATGCGAGACCAGAGCACCGTCGAGGTAGTAGCTGACGCTGCCGGAGTCCTCGTAGGTGATGGAGACCTCGTGGGGCCCGGGGCCGATGGAGACCTGGTTGATGATCTGCGTGTACATCTTGTCTATGCCCACGTAGCCGGGGTCGCTCGTCGGCAGCGCCGGGTTGGTGACCGACGACGGCAGCCGCTCGATGAGCGTGAACGCCGTCGAACCCGACACGAACCAGTCGAAGAGCTGGCCCGTGGAGAAGTCGATCATGTTCATCACGGCGCCGGCCTGCTGGCCTTCCAGCGCGACGGCGCTGTAGGGGTTGCCGCTTTGGATGTAGGTGCCGTTGATGATGCGTCCCGCTGGCTGGGTGTTGTAGGCGGTGGCCGTGATGGTGGACGAGAAGGTCAGTGCCCCGCTCACCGGCACCGCGAAGGACTGCGTGCTGGTGGCGATGTACTTGAGGTGGTCGTAGACGCTGAAGTCGTAGCCCGTCTGGAAGACCGGCGCCTTGATCGCGAAACTGCCGCCAGAGACATTGCGCGTGTCGCCCAGCGCCATCTCGCCCAGTCCATAGGGGTTGGCCCATTTCGCGTTGTAGTCGACCAGCGTGTACGCCGGCGGGTTGAAGCCCTGGTTGGTGAAGGTGTCGTAGACCGTGGTCTGAGCCGCGGCCTGGCCGGCAAGTGCCGCCAACGCAAGACCTGCGGCCCCGCTGTATGCCTGGAAATGATGCATGAGTGCCCCTCGGATTGAAAGATGGCCGGTTTCATTCGGTCATCGCCCGCGGGGCCGGCCATCCCGTCACGGCGATCTGGAGTCGCTGGCGGGAACATAGTCGAGGGCCCAGGCCTTCGTGGAAACGGTTACACGTGCGTCCACAGGATTGAGGATGGCTCACCCAAGTCGGCCTGCCGCATGCCTCAACTGTCGGTCGCACGCACGAGGCGCACCGGCAACTTCTCGCGCTTGGCTACATCATGCGGCGCGCCACCAGGCTGCTCCACGGCCCAGCCTTGCTGCGTCGACAGCCGGTCGACCCGACGCTCCGTCGCGCCACGCTCGACGGCGCGATAGTTGTAGGTGTTGACGGCTTCGCTCTCGATGCGGGCGGAGCCGCTCCAGTACAGGCCAACGGGGGCGGCAGGCGCGAGCGCAATGGCGTCGCCGCCGTGAGCCAAGCGCTCGAAGAGCCGTTTTAGCTCGGTGACCCGCGGCACACGCCAAAGCCGGCCATCCGCGCCGCTGCGCGCACGCGCCAAGCCCAATGCTTCGGCGTGCGTCACCAGCCTAGCCTCACCAGCGCAATGCTTGCCATCCCAACGCATGCCCTCTACACAGCGCGACCAGGCCAGCTTGGCTGATGTGTCGATCAGCTCACTGCCATCGGCGCTGGGCACCAGCCGCTGTGCGTCGTCTGCCTGGGCCACGGAGGCCAAAAGCACCAGCGTGACCAAGGTAATGAGACTACGCGACATGGGGTTCTCCAAGGTCAACGTCCAGCCGCATCGACCAACGCACGCACCTCGGCCAGCGTGACCGGGCCCTGGCCTTCCACCTCGACGACGACGAGGTAGCCCGCCAGGTCGCTGCGCGTGCTCGCGGCCGCATAGGCCTGGGCCAACGTGAGCTGGCGGCTCGCAAGCAGGCGGCCGGTGGCCGGGTCCCAGTCCTCGTTGGAGATCATGCAGCCCTGTTGTGGCGTGCCGGGGAAGTAGCTGGTGCCTGCGTAGTAGGCCGGGTTGATCGTCGTACCGTGCACAAGCAACTCGTCTCGGCCGGCGCGGCCGGCCAGCCAGGCTTCCTTGATGCCAGAGTAGGTGCGCCAGGCCGCCGGCAAAAAGCTCTCGTAGGCGGCCTCGCTCCATTCCACAGCAGCGCCACTCTCGGCATGCTCGAACTCGGCCACCGTCGCCTCGACGGGCAGTTTGCTGTGCAGATAAGGCGTGGGGCCGATGTTGGGGTTGGTGGCCGTGCCGGCGCCGACGATGGCGAACAACCCTTGCGGCGTGTTGCCGTTGGTGATGGTGCCGGGCAGCCCGCTGCGCGACAGCGCGAGCTGCGGCTGCGCGAAAAGCTGGCCCGCGGAGTCGCGCACGAAGCGACCATCCGCGCCGCGCACCAGCACCAGGCCCATCTGCTCGCGGCCACGCCGCTGCAGGCTGTAGATCGCCGGCAGGCCGGGCCGCAGGGGCGCCGCCAGCAGTTCAGGCAGCGGGGGCTGGCCCATGCGCACGGGCGCCACGGCGTCCATCAGCGCCACCAGGCGCGGGTCATCGCGCCACTGCGGGAATTGGCCGGGCACGAGGTCAACGATGAGCCGCGCGTTGTCGGGCCTGGCCTTGAGCAGCGTGTAGGCCGCGATGGCAAAGGGCTTGCTCGCCTTGAGTTCGGGCAGCAGCGCCCAGACCGCCCGCTCGGACTCGGCTGCATAGAGGGTGTGGGCGGCAGTCAGCAGCGCGCGCTGGAACTCTGGGTCGCGGCCGCCCAGCGTCGGCAAGGCTTCGAGCAGCAGCGGCCGGGCCGCGTCGATCTCGGCGTTGTACTGGGCCACCATGTCAAAGAGCCGCGGCAGGGCCGCGTCGCGTTCGGGGCCGGGCGGCAGTGCGATGCGCGCCCGGATGTCGGCCAGTACCTGTTCGCGCAGCAGCCTTTCGCCCTCTTGTGACATGGCCGGCCAGATGAAGGCCGCGGGCTGCAGCGCGAGCAGTTCGGCCGCGTCATAGCGCTTCTCGGCAGATGGCTTCTGGGGCTGCAGCGGCGCGCAAGCCGCCAGAGCGAAGGTCAGCAAGGCAAGGAGGAGTCGCTGTTTCATCTCGAAAAAAGTCGAGGGCGCCTGTCGAAATCACGGCGCCCGTTTCGTCGTAGTGTCAGGCAACAGCCAAACTCCATGAGACAACCCTTGAAAGGAATCACGATGAAGGCCCTGACTCTCGCCGCCGCCCTGTTCTCCGCCAGCCTGGCTCATGCGGCCTCGACGACTTATCAGATCGACCCCACGCACACCTTCCCCAGCTTCGAGGCCGACCACATGGGCATGTCCGTCTGGCGCGGCAAGCTCAACAAGAACAGCGGCACCGTCGTCTATGACAAGGCCACCGGCAGCGGCAACGTCGACGTGCAGATGGACCTGGCGAGCATCGACTTCGGCCTGGACGCGCTGAACGCCTGGGCCCGCGGCAAGGACTTCTTCAACCTGGAGAAGAACCCGGCAAGCGCCGGTTTCAAGGGCCGCTTCGAGGGCAGCGCCAACGGTGTGCCGGCCAGGCTCGTCGGCGAGCTGACGCTGAACGGCCACACCAAGCCCATGACGCTGACCGTCCACCAGGTCAAGTGCATGCCGCACCCGATGTTCAAGCGCGACTGGTGCGGCGCCGATGCCTCCGGCACGTTCAACCGCGAGGACTTCGGCCTCGCCGCGGGCAAGGACTGGGGCTTCAAGATGGATGTGAACCTGCGCATCCAGGTGGAGGCCGTCGCCAAAGAATGAGGCGGCCGCAGGCAAAGAAAAACCGGCCCCAAGGGGCCGGTTTGCATTGAGCGTGACGGGTTACTTCACACCCATTTCGTCCAAGAGGCGCGTCGTCTTGTCGACCGTGCTCATCTGCCACAGCATGTAGCGCGCATCCAGGCAGATGCTGCGCACCATCTTCGGGTCGAAGCTCCAGTCGGAGATGACGGCGTCCAGCGTGCCGTCAAACAGCAAGCCCACGACCTCGGCGTTCTTGTTCAGCACCGGGCTGCCGGAGTTGCCGCCGGTCGTGTCCAGCGTGGACAGGAAGTTCACGGGCACCGAGTCCAGCGACTTGACGTAGTACTTGCCGAAGTTGCGCGCCTTGATCGCGGCAAGCTGCTCGGCCGGCGCGTTGAACTCGCCGCCGGCTTCGTCCGGGCCACGGTGCTTGGCGACGATGCCGCGCAGCGTCGTGAACGCCGTCCAGTTGCTGCCGTCGCTGCCCGGGTTGCGGCCCTGCACCTTGCCGTAGCTGATGCGCAGCGTGCTGTTGGCATCGGCATAGACGGCCTCGCCGCGGCTGGCGTGGTAGTCGATCATGGCCTGCTGAACGCCGGCATAGGCCTTCTGCAGCTTGCCGGCCAGCTCCTTGTCGCGGTTCTCACGGCGTTCGCCGTCGTCATACAGCGCCACGGCCAGCTTGATGAAGGCGTCATCGCTGGCCTTGAACGCGGCGGCATCCTTGTCCAGCCAGGCCATGCGCGAGGCGGTGTCGGACAGCTTGCTGCCGGCGTAGATGGCGTCCAGGCGGGCGCGGATGCTGGTCTCATCCTGTCCGGCCTTCAGGCCCAGGGCGTTCAGCCAGGAGGCATTCAACGTGTTGGCCGGCTGGGCCAGATACTGGGCCAGGAAGTGGGCCACCAGGCGCTTGTCGGTCTGTTCGTCGTAGCGGCGCTCCAGCGACTGCTGGCCGGCGCGCAGGCGCGGCAGGTCGCGGTCCTGGAAGCCACTCTTGCGCTCGGCGTCGGGCTTGGCGCGCTCGTTGGCGATTTCATACAGCTGGCGGGCCGAGTTCAGCAGCGTTGGCGAGATGTAGCCCAGCAGGTATTCGGCACGCACGGTGGCCTGGCGTTCGGCGATCAGGCTCTCGGCCGCGGCGATGTCGGCGCCATAGCGCTCCTTGCGCTTCGCGTCGGCGTTCACCCAGGCCTTGAGCTTGTCGAACTCGGCCGTCTTGCGGGCAAGGATGTCGCTGCCCTCAAAGCTCTGTTGCTGGCCCGAGTAGTTCTTGAAGGTGTTCTGCAGCCCCTGCATGCGGGCGGCCATCTTGATCTCGCCTTCGCGGCGGCCCGCCGTCTCGGCCTTGATGATGTCGATGGACTCGCCAAAGGCCTTGATGCGGCCCGGCTGATCGAAGCCGAAGGCGAAATCGACCTCGGTGGGCAGGCGGTGGCGGTTGGTGCGGCCCGGGTAGCCGGCCACCATGACGAAGTCGCCCTCGTTCAGCGGGCTGCTGGCCATCTTGAGATGGAACTTCGGCTGGTAGGGCTTGTTGTCCTTGCTGAAGTCGGCCGGCTTGCCATCCGGGCCCACGTAGGCGCGGTAGAAGCTGTAGTCGCCGGTGTGGCGCGGCCAGACCCAGTTGTCGGCATCGCCGCCGAACAGGCCCACGCCGGTGGCCGGCGCGTGCACCAGGCGCACGTCGCGGATCTCGAGCTGCTTGATGAGCTGGTACTGCAGGCCACCGAAGAAGGCGTAGACGTTGCAGCGGTGGCCCTTGTCGGCCTCGCAGGCGGCAACCAGCTGCTTCTCCGTCGCCTCGATGGCGTCGGTGCGGGCCTTGCCGGTCAGCGCACGGGTCTTGTCGTTCAGGATCTCGGCGCTGACGTCCTTCAGCTCCACGGTCACCCACATGCGGCTGCCCGGGGAGGCGGGCAGTTCGTCGGCCAGCGTCGCGGCATAGAAGCCGTTCTTCAGCAGGTCACGATCCGGCTTGGAGTTGTACTGGATGCTGCCGTAGGCGCAGTGGTGGTTGGTGACCGCCAGGCCTTGCGGCGACACGAAGCTGGCCGTGCAACCGCCCAGCGACACGACGGCGCCCATGGGGAATTCGGTCAGCTCCTTGAGCTTGGCGGGGTCCATCGTCAGGCCGCCGGCCTTCAAGGCCTTGGCGATCTGCGGCAGTTGCTTGGGCATCCACATGCCTTCGTCGGCATGGGCAGCGGTGGCCGCTGCCAGCGCGACGGCCAGCAGCGAGAAGGAGGCAGATTTCATGGGGCGGTTCGTTGTTGAAACACGAAACCGCGAGCGTAACCCGGCAGGCTCAGGCGCCCTGGGTGTGGAAAGACAGGATTCGGCCTGGGGAAAGCCCCGAGCGAAGAGAATTGTGGAGAAGCGCCTTGGCTGTCCATTCCGCTACACCCCCGCGGCGCATGAAACTAGGTATTCCGGGCCGAGCGCTGGGCCGCTCCCGAGCCGGCCCGCCAAGGCGATTTGCTTGCCGGTCAATCTGGCAAGCATCGCCGTCCCCTTGGGGGACCGACCAGACCTGCCGGCGTTCAGCCGGTGCAGGGCTGGGCGAGGGGCTTCAATGCACCAGCCCGATCCATTCACCCGCAGCCTGATAGGCCTCGTACAGATCGGCCGCCACGTCGCGCAGGCCCGGGTGGCCGCTGGCATAGCCCTCGGCCAGGCACTCGTGGGCGTACTGGCGGTCGTAGAGCATGCGGGTGGGGTTCAGCGGCAGGCCGGCGTCGGCCATCAGCTGGCCAAAGCGCAGCAGGTCGCGGGTGGCGACCGGGCCGCTGGTGGCGCTGGCGACCGTCAGGCCCAACGCACGGATGTCGCCCAGGTGCACGCCGGCGGCGATCTTGAGGCCGGTGTCGCGCTGCAGGGCGTGGCCCGGATCGCCGAGGCCACGGGGCTCGTCGGAGGGAACGGGGATCAGGTGCAGCGGAATCAGCATGGCGGGCCTCGGAACGGCTGGGGCGTATTGGGCTCAATGTTGCCCGCCCCTCGGCGCCGCGATGGCCCGATAAAGCCCGAAAAGCCCGGCCTATCCGCCGCTGATGCCGCTCAAGTTCGAGCGGCCCGGATCAGCAGAACTGCAGGTCGAGGTCACCATGTGCGTAGAGCACGACGCCGGTGTCCGTCTCCGTGATGCGGTGCCCCGTGCCGGCTGGAGCCAGCTGGTAATCACCGGCCTGCAGCAGCACGTCGTCCAGGAAGAGTTCGCCCTGCACCATCAGGCATTCCTCGTCATGGCCGTGGCCATGGTTGGGCACGCTGGCACCGGGGTCGGCGCGGTAGAGCAGCGCAGCCTGGCCGCCATCGGTCCACAGCACACGGCGGCGGATGCCGGGGGCGAATTCGGGCCAGCCGGCCTCTTCGTCGCGCACCAGCGTGCGCTCCCTGGCAGGCCCCTCGCCCTCGCGCACGAACACGTGGGCGCCGTCCTGGCTGCCCAGCACCGCTGGCGTGCCGGCAGGCAGTAGCAGGAAGTCGCGCAAGGTCAGTGCCTCGGCGTCGACCTGCGCCGCGCCGCGCATGACGAGGAACTCGCGCGCGCCGGCGGGCGGCAGCGCCAGGCTGGCGCCAGGCTGCAGCTCGATGACGCTGACGGCGCGCGGCTCGCCGGGGCGCAGTTCGCGGCCGCTTGGTGCGCGGTAGAGCCAGCGCTGCAGCACGCCGTCGGCGACGGGCTCGGCAAAGGTCTTGCGGCGGCGCATGGTGATCATGCCCGCCTCTGCGCGCTGCGACTGGCCCAGCCTGTCGCTGAGGCGCTGGCCCATCTGGCGCGGCGCGGCGGGCGCCGCCCAGGCGCGCGCGAACGGCTCGCTGAGCAGCGGCGTGAGGTCGTCGTCGGTGGATTCTGGGATGGGAGGCATCGTCGTGGTCATGGCGTCACCTCATGCAGGCAGCGCGTGGGCGCCAGTGTCGCCCAAGGCCTCGCGCAGCGTGATGAGCGCACGGCGGATCTGGGATTTGACCGTGCCCAGCGGCAGGCTGGTCTGGCTGGCGATCTCCTCATGCGACAGGCCGTTGAAGAAGGCCAGCGCCACGAGCTGGCGCGGCTGGGGCTTGAGCAGCAGCAGCGCGCGGTGCAACTCGGCATGCCCCTGGGCCACGGACAACAGTTCGTCGCCGGACTCGGCCGTGGACGTGGAAAGCGGCACCGCCTCTTCATCCAGCTCCTCGTGCTGGAAGCGGGCCTCGCGGCGGATTGCGTCAATGGCGCGCGAGCGGGCCATGCCCAGCAGCCAAGTCAGCGGCCGGCCACGCTCGGGGTCAAAGCGCGGCGCCTGGCGCCAGACCTGGAAATACACGTCCTCGGCCACCTCCTCGGCCAGCGACGCGCGCCGCACCAGGCGCAGCACCAGGCCGTAGACGCGCGACAGCGTCGCCTCGTACAAAGCCATCAACGCACGCTCGTCGTGGTCCACGATGCCGGAAATCCAGGCTTCGAGCTGGGCGTCGTCCAGCGACGCACAACCGGGCCGGACAGCCTCGGCGGCGCAATCCGCCTCGGCCTCGGGCTCTGGCTCGTGCAGTTCGGCTTCGTCGAACAACAGCGCGTGTGCAGGCGGCTCGTCGGCGGCCTCGATTGAACGCGGGAGGGTCATGGCATCTCCTCGAACTTCTTCTAGACCAGGAGCTGATCCACGTGCGGCTCGGCGCCACGCAGGAAGATCGTCGCCCCGGTCTCGGTACTGATGCTGGCGTGCAGGCTGCCGGCGTGGGCCAGGTGGTAGCCCCCGGGGCCCACCTCGACCTGGCTGCCAACTTTGAGCACACCCTCCAGCACCACGCACTCCTCGTCCACCGGGTGCCGGTGGGCTTCGAGGCGGGCGCCGGGCGCGAGCCTGAGCAGATAGCTCAGAATGCCCTCGTTCTCATGCAACACCTTGATCTGCACGCCGTCGCCGAAAGGCTGCCAGCCGTCCGCGCCCGGGGGCACGGTCTGGTGGCTGTCGTCGGTGTCGGCAACCCGCTCCAGCAGGCGACGGCGTATGGCGCGTGCCTGGGCGGGGGTGGCGGAGGGCGAGGTCATGAAGGGGTCTACGCAGCAGACTTGTTTCCGGATGCAGCCGGGCCTCTTGCCCTGGTCTGGCAAGGCTCGCAAGGCAGCATCTGGCCATTTTGGGCACAACCCGGCGTGAAGACATCCCCCAAGGGGATGCCTTCCGGCCCATGGCTATCACGTTGATAGTCTCAACCTAGCATCTACCCTGGGTAGCCGGGCGTATCCCCTCTACATGCCTAAAAACGCCTATTTCGACCTCGTCAGCCACTGGCGCCTGGACGCGCCGGTCCCCCGCGTCTGGCAGGCCATCACCCAGACCGAGCACTGGCCTCGCTGGTGGCCAGGTGTCGTGGGCGTGAAGCGGCTCACCGACGGCGACACCCAGGGCGTGGGCCGCCAGCAACAGATCACCTTCCGCACCGGCCTGGGCTACCGCCTGCACCTGGTGCTGGAAGTGACCGAAGTACTGCGCGAAGAGCGGCTGCGCGCCCGCGCCGCCGGCACGCTGGCCGGCGAAGGCATCTGGCTGCTGCACCAGGCCCTGCCCGAGGTGGGCGGGCACACCGATGTCACGTTCGTCTGGCGCGTCACCCTGCCGCCAGGCATCCTGGCCTGGACGGCACCTCTGCTGGCGCCGCTGTTCCGGTGGAACCACAAAAGGGTGATGCGGGCCGGTCGCCTGGGCTTGACGAAGTACCTCGGCATGCCGGCCTAGGGTTTACCCTCACCAAGACTCAGGCCTTGGGCAGCGTCACCCCCACCTGCCCCTGGTACTTGCCGCCACGGTCCTTGTAGCTGACCTCGCAGACCTCGTCGCTCTCGAAGAACAGCACCTGGGCGCAGCCCTCGCCCGCGTAGATCTTGGCCGGCAGCGGCGTGGTGTTGCTGAACTCCAGCGTCACATAGCCTTCCCACTCGGGCTCGAAGGGCGTCACGTTGACGATGATGCCGCAACGGGCATAGGTGCTCTTGCCCAGGCACACGGTCAGCACGTTGCGCGGGATGCGGAAGTACTCCATCGTGCGCGCCAGCGCGAAGCTGTTGGGCGGGATGATGCAGACGTCCTTGTTGATGTCGACGAAGCTGTTTTCGTCGAAGTTCTTCGGGTCCACCACCGTGGAGTGGATGTTGGTGAAGACCTTGAACTCGGGCGCGCAGCGGATGTCGTAGCCGTAGCTTGACGTGCCGTAGCTGATGATCTTGCGGCCGTCCTGCTCACGAACTTGGCCGGGCTCGAACGGCTCGATCATGCCGTGCTCTTTGGCCATGCGGCGGATCCATTTGTCGCTCTTGATGCTCATCGTCGTCTCTTGTCTGCGTTGGACGCGTATTTTGACGGCGCCCAGGATTCATCACTTCGGCAACACGCCGTCAAAGTACATGCCGCCGTCCAGATCCAGGATGAATCCCTTCACGGAAGCCCTTTCCGGCACCGCGAGGCGCCCGTACCCGATCGGCGTCCAAGGCAGCTGCTCCAGCGCAATCTTCTGCGCCTTGCCATACAGGACCTTCCGGTCCTCCTGCTTCAGCGCCTGCCTGGCCTCGGCCAACAGCTTGTCATAGGCCGGGTCGCACCAGAACGACCCGCTGTTCGAATTGCAGGCCAGTTGCCCCGCCGTGTTGGCTGGCTCTGGGTCGCCGTTCCAGCCACTCAAGGCCGCGTCGTGCTCGCCCGCGTCGATGCGCCGCAGGTACTCGCCCCATTCATAGGTGACGATGCGCGCGGTGACACCCACCTTGGCCCAGTCGGCCTGGATCATCTGGGCCATCAACTGGCCGTTGGGGTTGTAGGCGCGCACCACCGGCATGGCCCAGAGCTGGATGCTCAGCGGCAGCACGCCGGCCTTCTGCAGCAGGGCCTTGGCCTTCTCGGGGTCATAGGGCGCCGCCTTGAGGCTGGCGTCGTGGGCCCAGTTTGCAGCGGGGATGACCGTGGTGGCCTGCGTGCCGGCGTCGCCATAAACGGTGCGGATGATGGCGGCCTTGTCGATGGCCATGTCCAGGGCCTGGCGCACCTCCACCTTGGACATGGCCGGGCGCTTGGTGTTGTAGGCCAGGATGCCCACGTTCATGCCGGGTGCCGTGACGAGCTTGATGGCGGGGTTCTTCTTGAGCTCGGCCAGCTCGGAGGGCCCGACCGGGAAGGCAATGTCGCATTCGTCGCGCTTCAGGCGCTGGGCGCGCACGGTTGCGTCGGTCGTGATCGCGAAGACGAGCTGGTCGGCGCGGGGCCGCTCGTCCTTGCGCCACCAACCGGGGTGCTTCACATAGCGGATGAGTGCGTCCTGGCGGAAGCTCTTGAGCTGGAAGGGCCCCGTGCCGACCGGCATCTGCGCGATGCGCTGCGGCGTGCCGGCCTTCATCAGCTGCGCCCCCAGCTCGGCGGACTGTATGCTGGCAAAGGCAAAGCTCAGCGCTGACTGGAAGGAGGCGTCGCGCTCGGCCAGCGTGATGCGCACCTGGTAGTCACCCAGCTTCTCGACCTTGCGGATGAGCTTCTCCCAGCCGAAGGACAGCACATAGGGCGACACGCTGGGGAAGGCCTTGGCGAAGGCGCTGTCACGGCTGAGCAGCCGGCCGAACGTGAAGAGCACATCGTCGGCGTTGAACTCGCGCGTGGGCTTGAACTCATCCGTCGTGTGCCAGGCCACGCCGCGGCGCAGCTCAAAGGTGTAGGCCAAGCCATCGGGGCTGACAGTCCAGCTTGTCGAGAGCCCCGGGATGAGCTGATCGGTGCCGCGCTTGAGCTCGATGAGACTGCCGAAGATGGGCAAGTGGGCGACATGGTCGATGCCACTGTCGGTCATCGCCGGGTCGAAGGTCTTGGGGCTGCCAGCGGCGCAGAAGCGCAGCGTCGTGTCGGCGCTGGCGAGCAGTGGTGCCACCAGCAGCAGCGAGACAGCGAGCCTCTTCATTTGGCGACCTCGGCGGCGGGCACGAAGGGCAGGATGCCCATCGTTTGGTACAACGCCGCTGGCGACAGCGCTTTGCCATCCTTCACGACCAGGGCCACGCGGCGGATGGCGCGGATGTCGGCCACCGGATCACCGTCCACCAGCAGCAGGTCGGCCTTCTTGCCGCGCTCGATGCTGCCGATCTCGGTCAGCCGGTCGCTGTACTTGGCGCCGTTCCACGTCGCGATCTTCAGCGCCTGGGCGGCCGGGATACCGGCCTGTACATAAAGCTCCAATTCGCGCTGGAAGGCAAAGCCCGGTGTGGCGTCGGTACCTGCCACCAGCGGGATGCCGGCCGCGTACATGCGGCGCAGCAGCTCCATCATGACCTTCCAGCTCGCGCCCCAGCGCTCGGCCTTGGCGTCGTCCATGTCAACCTCGGCCGACAAGAAGCTGCGTTGCAGAACGGCTGGCAGGTTGGCCGACACCGTCGCATAGCTGGGATTGGGCTGGCCCTGGCGCTGCGTGTACTGGGCTTCGAACGCGGTCATCGTCGCGTCGACGACGGTGCCACGCTTCTTCAGCAGCGCGATGAAGTCCTGCGTGCGGCGGTCGTTGAGCTTGAGGTCGGCCGCCTTGTCCCCGGGCAGGTTGAAGCGAAGCAGCGTGCGTGTGTCGTCGTCCTTGCTGACCAGGAAGTTCAGCGTGACCTGGTTGATGTGATGCAGCTCGTCGTAGCCCGCCTCGACGGCCTGGCGCGCCGTCATGAAGGCCGGCACATGGCCGCCGGTGCGCAAGCCCAGCTCGCGAGCATGCGCCACCATGGGCTTCACCCACTCGGGCTTGATGGAGTTGTAGAGCTTGAGCTGGCGGTAGCCGTGGGCGGCATACCAGTCGATGGCGGCGAGCGCGTCGGGCAGGTTGTCGGGCACGAAGTCGGCCTGCGACGAGAACGGGCTCTTGCCTTCGATAAAGCCATTGGCCGACACGCGCGGCCCCAGCACTTCGCCGCGCTCGATGCGGCCCCGAAGTTCGGCCAGCTCGGCATTGCTGTTGCCCACGTCGCGCACCGCCGTCACGCCGGAAGCGAGGTTGAGCAGCAGGTCCCCGGCGCTCAGGTGGGAGTGCATGTCGATGAATCCCGGCAGCAGCGTGCGGCCCTTGCCGCTGATGCGCTGGGCCGGCGCGGCGCTCTTGAGGCTGCCGGGCTTGGCGATGGCCGCGATGCGGCCCTCGAACAGGTAGACGTCCGACGGGCCGCGCATCTGGGCGGCCTGCGAGTCGAACCAGCGCACGCCCTCGATGACGGTCAGCCCCGGCAGCGGCTGCGGCAGCTCCTTCGCAATGCGCTGCAGCCGGGTGAGTTCGGCCGCCTTCTGCACGTCGGCCAGGCGATCGCTCTCGCCCTCGAAGCCCTGCAGCAACGTGCCGCCCCAGCCTGGGTAGACCTGGGCGAAGAAGGCATGGTTGTCCTCGCGCAGCCACAGGAAGGTGGGCGCCAGGTCCATGCCCGTGATGGCATACAGGCCCACGTCGAAGCCCCCACCGCCGTTTACACCATTGAGCTTGAGCGTCTGCACCCGCTCAATGGAAAGCTGGCCCACGGGCAGGCCCGAGACGCGCCGGCTGGGCTGGGCCAACAGGGTCTGCGCCACGCGGGCCGTCCACGCAGGGCTGGCCTCGACGGGCAGGTAGACGGCGTCAGGCCCCAAGCCGGGCTTCTCGCCGCGGTCCACCGGCGAGCGCCAGACGGCGCGGTCATCCTTGCGCTCGTAGCTGTCATCGATGCGCGCCCCATAGGTGGCCACGCCCTCGTTGCGATAGGACAGCCAGGTACCGTCGGTCGCGAAGGTCAACGTCTCCTTCTGGTCGGGCCCGCGGCCGTTGTTGCGGTAGCTGTAGTCCGTCTCCAGCCGCTCGGGGGAGGCCTTGACCAGGAGCCGACCGCAGGGCACCTTGGCGCACATGACGGTGTAGGTCTGGGCCTGGGCCATGCCGGCCAGCAGCAGGGCAAACAACGGAGTCAACAGCTTCATCGCGAACAGCTTCCTGGTTGTCGAATCAGCCGCGGACTGTACTCAGCGAGGCCACGCCCTTGTTCGCCAGCATGTCGGCACGCTCGTTGCCGGGATCGCCGGCGTGGCCCTTGACCCAGCGCCACTCGACGTTGTGCAGCTTGCGCAGCGCGTCCAGGCGCTGCCAGAGGTCGGCGTTCTTCACGGGGCTGCCGTCGGCCGTCTTCCAGCCGCGGCGCTGCCAGTTGATGATCCACTCGGTGATGCCCTTGCGCACGTACTCGCTGTCGAGGTACACGACCACATCGCAGCTGCGCTTGAGTGATGCCAACGCCTCGATGGGCGCGGTCAGCTCCATGCGGTTGTTCGTCGTGCTGCGCTCGCCGCCGAAGAGCTCCTTGTCGTGGCCGCCGCTGGACAGCCAGGCACCCCAGCCGCCGGGGCCGGGGTTGCCCTTGCAGGCACCGTCGGTGTAGATCGTGACCTGCGGGCGCTTGATGGCGAGCGCAGGTTTGGTGGTTTCAGTCATTTTTGTGATGGTTGTTGAGCGCGACGGCGGGTGCCTTCTTGGCCGCCATGCGCCCGTTCTTGGCCAGGCCGATCATGCGCATGCCGTGCACGCGCTTGACCGCCTGGATGAAATACACGGCCCCGAGCACCGGCCACCAGCGCGAGCCGACGCCCTCCACCCACTGCCAGCGGTCCAGCCAGGCCTCGGTGCGCAGCGGCGGGCGGTAGATGCCAAAGCGCGCCGCCTCGACCTCGAAGGACAGCAGCTTGAGCCAGTCGCGCAGCCGCCAGTAGCCGATGAACTCGCCGCTGCGCGGGAGATAGGGTTCTCCCCGACTCTTGAGCCGACCAAGATTCTGGCGCAGGCCCCAGAGGCTCGCCGGGTTCAGGCCGAAGACGATGAGCCGGCCCTCGGGCCTGAGCACACGCTCCACCTCGCGCAGCAGCGCATGGGCGTCGCAGGCGAGTTCCAGCGCATGCGGCAGCAGCACGAGGTCCAGGCTGGCGCTCTCGAAGGGCAGCGCGTCGAAGTCGCACAGCAGGTCGCGGCCGGCCAGCCAGCGGTGGGGCATGCGATTGGTCTGCAGACCGTCCAGTTCGGGCAGGCCCAGTTGCAACGCGTGGTAACCAAACAAGTCAGCCACCACGGCGTCCACTTGTGCCTGTTCCCAGGCCAGCAGATAGCGCCCGGGAGGGGTCTGCAGCCAGGCTGCCAAATCTATACTCGGGCTTTTATCTGTCATGGGTGATTTGGCGGCATGAAGCAGGGGCAACCCATCATCAGCTCCCAGTCTGCGTCCTCCGCGCTGACGCTTACGCCCCTCCCCGCCTTCGACGACAACTATCTCTGGCTGTTGGATAACGGCCGCGAGGCGCTCGTCGTCGATCCTGGTGACGCCGCGCCCGTGGCCTCAGCGCTCGATGCCCGGGGCCTGACGCTCGCAGGCATTCTATTGACCCACCACCACGGCGATCACGTCGGCGGCGTCAATGCGCTGCGCGAGCGGTTGCAAGGGCCTATTTATGCCCCGGTGAACGAGAAGATGCCCGAGCCGGTGCAGCGCGTGCACGGTGGGGAAACGGTCGAGCTCCTGGGTGTGCGCTTCGCGGTCATGGACGTTCCTGGCCACACGTCCGGCCACATTGCCTATTTCGCAGCCGACATGCCCAGCGGTGGACCACTGCTGTTTTGCGGTGACACGCTGTTCAGCGGCGGCTGCGGACGCCTTTTCGAAGGCACGCCGGCGCAGATGCATGCCTCGCTGCAGTCGCTGGCCGCGCTGCCTCCCGAGACGCGCTTCTGCTGCGCCCATGAATACACACTGTCCAACCTGCGCTTCGCGCGCGAGGTGGACCCCACCAACGCCGCGCTGGCCGCTTACGCGACCTGGTGCGAGGGCGAGCGCGCCGCCGGCCGGCCCACGCTGCCCGGCCGCATGGTCACCGAGGTTCGCATCAACCCCTTCCTGCGTTGTGCCGAGCCCGAGCTGCGCGCGGCCGCCCGGCGCCACGCCCCTGTCAAACTCCCGGCCGAGCCCAGCCCGGTCGATGTGTTCGCGACCCTGCGCGAATGGAAGAACGGATTCCGATGACGCTCCTTCAAAGTTTCCACAAACTCACTCCCCTCGCGTTCGCCGTCCTGTTGACGGCCTGCGCCACCACCGCTCCCAGCACCGAGGCCCCCGCCCCGGTCGCCCCGCCCTCCCCGCCGGTCGTCACCGAAGCTCCCCCAACACCGCAGCCCGTCGTCACCGCCGCGCCAACGCGCGAAGCCGTGGCCGGGCTGCTGGAAGACAACCTGCGCCCCGGCGAGAAGGTCGACCTCGACTCGCCCGAGGCCAACGCCGACCTGTGGGCCCGCGTGCGCAAGGGCTTCCAGCTCCAGGACCTGGACGACGACTGGGTGCGCAAGGCCGAAGACTGGTACAGCGCCCGGCCCGATTACGTAGAACGCATGACGACACGCGGCAGCCGCTACCTCTTCCACATCATGGAGGAGGTCGAGAAGCGCGGCATGCCCAGCGAACTGGCCCTGCTGCCGTTCGTGGAAAGCGCCTTCGTCACGCACGCCGTGTCCAGCGCCAAGGCCACCGGCATGTGGCAGTTCATGCCTGCCACGGGCCGCGACTTCGACCTGAAGCAGAACATCTTCCGCGATGACCGCCGCGACGTGCTCGCGTCCACCCGCGCGGCACTGGACTACCTGGGCCGCCTGTACAAGATGTTCGGCGACTGGCACCTGGCGCTGGCCGCCTACAACTGGGGCCCGGGCAACGTGCAAAAGGCCGTGGCGCGCAACCAGAAGCTGGGCCTGCCCACCGACTACCTCAGCCTCAAGATCCCCGACGAGACGCGCTACTACGTGCCCAAGCTGCAGGCCGTGAAGAACATCGTTTTCGCGCCCGACCGCTACTCGCTCGCGCTGCCACCGGTGGCCAACCACCCCTACTTCCTGAGCGTGAAGATCGAGCGCGACATCGACGTGGCGCTGGCCGCCCAGTTCGCCGGGCTCCCGCTGGAGACCTTCCAGCAGTTCAACCCGCAGATGAACAAGCCCGTCATCCTGGCCGCGGCCACCTCCCAGGTGCTGCTGCCCTATGAGCAGGCCAGCGCCTTTGCCGAGAACCTGGCCCGCCACAGCGGCCCGATGGCGAGCTGGACGGCCTGGGTGGTGCCCAAGACCATGAGCCCGAGTGAGGCCGCCAAGCGCAACGGCATGAGCGAGGCGTTGCTGCGCGACATCAACAAGATCCCGCCCAAGATGCTGGTCAAGGCCGGCTCCACGCTGCTGGTGCCGCGCGGCGAGCATGTCGTGGCCGACGTGTCCGAGCGGCTGGCCGACACGGCTGCGCTCAACCTCGCGCCCGATGCACCGCCGCTGCGCCGCGTCACGCTCAAGGCCGGCAAGGCCGATACCGTCCACACCGTCGCCGCGCGCTACAAGGTCAAGGCCGAGCAGGTCGCGCAGTGGAACAAGCTGGGCAGTGGCAACGCCCGCTTCAAGCCCGGCCAGGCCGTCGTCGTCTATACGGCGGCCGCGCCGGTGATGGCCAAGGCCACGACGGCCACCAAATCCGCGCCGGCCAAGGTCGTCAAGGTCGCTGCCAAGCCGGCGGCACCCAAGGCCAAGGCGGCCGGCAAGGGCCGCACCGTTGTGGCTGCGGCCAACCCTTGATCAGCGGACGATGAAGAGTGCGACGCAGGCCAGCAGGCCTGCGAACCAGACCAGGGAGCGCAGCGAGGCCTTGTCGGCGACGTAGAGCCCGATGAAGGCCAGCCGTGTGGTCAGAAAACCGACGGCCAGCATGTCCACCGTGGCTTGCGCGGCCTGGTGCTGGTGGGCCACGAACAGGCCCGCGATGAAGACCGGCAGCGCCTCCCAGCTGTTGGACTGCGCTGCGTTTGCGCGTGCCTGCCAGCCGTCCAGGGCAGCCAGCCATTCCCGCGGCCGATTGTTGTCGAACCCGCCATCACGACGCCGTTTGCCGAAACCCTTGGACTTGGCAAGCCACGCGCAGCCAAGGGGCAGCAGGCAGGTCAACAGCAGGCAGATCTGCGCGATGGTCATGGCGCCTCCTCTAGTTATCGTCGGTCGCTGAGGGCGTGAGCGATGGTGCCCAGGTCTACATACTCAAGCTCGCTGCCCACCGGCACGCCGCGGGCCAGCCGGGTGGATTTGATGTTGCGAGAGCGCAGCGCCTCGGCCAGCACATGGGCCGTGGCCTCACCTTCGGCGGTGAAGCTCGTCGCGAGGATGACCTCCTCGACGCCCTCCTCCGCCGCACGCGCCAGCAGTTCGGCCGCGCCAATCTGTCGCGTGCCCACGCCGTCCAACGGCGACAGCCGCCCCAGCAGCACGAAGTAGTAGCCGCGATAGGAGCCGGTGCGCTCCAGCGCCGCCTGGTCGGCCGGCGTCTCGACGACACACAGCAGCCGAGCGTCGCGCTGCGCGTCGGTGCAGACGTTGCAGATGGGCGTTTCGCTGAAGGTGTGGCAGCGCTCGCAGTGCTTGATGCACTCGCCCGCCGACGTCAGCGCATCGGCCAGCCGCGGCATCGCCAGCCGGTCGTGCTGCAGCAGGTGATAAGCCATGCGCTGGGCCGATTTCTGGCCCACGCCGGGCAGGCGCTTGAGCGCCTCGATGAGGGTCTCGAGCGCCGTCAAGGTTTAGAAGGGGAACTTCATGCCGGGCGGGAGGGGCATGCCGGCGGTCAGCTTGCCCATCTTCTCGGCGCTGGTGGCCTCGGCACGGCGCACCGCGTCGTTGAAGGCGGCGGCCACGAGGTCTTCCAGCATGTCCTTGTCATCGGCCAGCAGGGTCGGGTCGATGGTCACGCGGCGGACTTCGTTCTTGCAGGTCATGACGACCTTCACGAGGCCGGCGCCGCTCTGGCCCTCGACCTCGATGTTGGCGAGTTCGTCCTGCGCCTTCTTGAGGTTGTCCTGCATCGCCTGGGCTTGCTTCATCAAGCCGGCGAGTTGGCCTTTCATCATGATCGTTTCCTAAGTCAGGGGGTGGGGGTCAGCACGGGCTGCACCGAACCGGGCAGGATTCGCGCCGAGGGGAATTGAGAGAGCAGCGTGCGCGTCATCGGGTGCTCGGCGGCCAAGTCCTCGGCCGCGCGCTGCTGGGCCTCGGCACGCGCCACGGTGCGCAGTGCGATGGAATCCTCGGCCACACCGGTTTCGATGTCGACCTTGGCGTTCAGCGCCGCTTCGAGCTTGGTGATCAGCGCCGGTTGGCGCAGCGACTCGCGCTCCACGCGCAGCTTCCAGACTTCACGGCCATCGACGGTCGTGCAACCCAGCGCCTGGGCCTGGCGGGCCAGTTCGCCCGTCATGCCGGGCAGGCTGAGCGTGGCGACGCGTTCGGCCCACTGCGCGCCTTCAGGCGTCTCGCGCAGCACGATACGGCGAGGCGCCTCGGGCTCCGTACGGGAAGCCGGAGAAGCAGGAGCGGCGGACGGCGCATCGTCGGCATCCATCCATGGCGGCGGCGCGTCGTCGGGCGGCGCGCCATCGAAGTCCACGTCATCCTCGGCCGCGGCCTCGTGCTCGATGGGGCGCGGGCGCAGGCGGTCGCTGGGCCTGGGGCCTGTGGGTGATTGCTGCGGTTCGGCCACGACGGGCGGCGCGATCACGGGCGCAGGAGCGAAGGCCTTGGGTGCCGCCACGGGTGCGGCAATGGGCGCCGCAACGGGCGCCACAACAACAGGCGCGGCGACCGGAGCCGGCGGCGCCACCTTGGGCAGCGGCACCGCGACAACGGCCTTGGCAACGGCTGCAGGACGCACCAGCGCCGCGGCCTTCATCGGCCGGGGCTGCGTGCCCGCGGGGCGAAAGGCCAGCATGCGCAGCAGCACCATCAAGAGGCCTGCGTACTCGTCGGGCGCCAGGTGCAGCTCGGCACGGCCGTGCAAGGCCATGCTGTACATGAGCTGGATTTCGTCGCCCGGCAGCAGCGCGGCCAGGCGGCGGATCTCGGCGGTCTCGTTGTCGCTGTCGTCCAGCGCCGTCGGCGCGGCCTGGGCCAGCGCCATCTGTTGGAACAGCGTGGCCAGGTCTTCCAGCGTGCCGGCGGCCGACAGGCCCGCGCCGCGCAGCGCGTCGGCCTGGGCCACCACGGCCTCACCACTGGCGGCGGCCAGCGCGTCGACGATAGCCACGACATGGCCGCGGTCGACGCTGCCCAGCATCTGCCGCACGCCGGCTTCGCTCAAGGAACCGGCGCCGAAGGCGATGGCCTGGTCGGTCAGCGACAGTGCGTCACGCATGGAACCGCGCGCCGCACGCGACAGCAGCCGCAGCGCGCCGGGTTCGGCCGGCACGCTCTCGGCGCCCAGCACATTGGTGAGATGCATCTGCACATCCGCCGCGGCCATGGGGCGCAGGTTGAACTGCAGGCAGCGCGACAGCACGGTGACCGGCACCTTCTGCGGGTCGGTCGTCGCGAGCACGAACTTCAGGTACTCGGGCGGCTCCTCCAGCGTCTTCAGCATCGCGTTGAAGGCGGTGTTGGAGAGCATGTGCACTTCGTCGATCATGTAGACCTTGAAGCGCCCCACCACCGGCTTGTAGACCGACTGGTCCAGCAGCTGCGAGATCTCCTCGACGCCACGGTTCGACGCCGCGTCCAGCTCCACGTAGTCGACAAACCGGCCGGCGTCGATGTCCCGGCAGGCCGGGCACACGCCGCAGGGCCGGGCGGTGATGCCGCCCGTGCCATCCGGCCCTGTGCAGTTCAGGCTCTTGGCCAGGATGCGCGAGACCGTCGTCTTGCCCACGCCCCGGGTGCCGGTGAACAGGTAGGCGTGGTGCAGCCGCCCCTGCGTCAAGGCATTGGCAAGGGCTTGCACGACGTGCTCCTGGCCGACGAGCTGCTCGAAACTCTGCGGACGGTATTTGCGGGCCAGGACCTGATAACTCATAGAGACAGATTCTATGGTCGGGCCCACCGCGGATAATCCCGCCCCATGACTTCGCAAGCCCCCCTCACCTACGACCAAGCCGGCGTCAACTACGACCTCATCGATCCCCTGAAGGTCACCGCCCAGCGCGCCGCCGCGGCCACCGCCGCCCACCTCACCGGCCACGGCTTCAGCGAAGTCAAGGCATCACGCGGTGAATCCGCCTACGTCGTGGACGTGGGACCCTTCTACATGGCCTCCATCGTCGAGTGCCTCGGCACCAAGACGCTGGTAGCCGACGAAATGGCCAAGCTGACGGGCAAGAGCTTCTTTGCCGGCATCGCCCAGGACACCATCGCCATGGCGATCAACGACCTCATCACCGTGGGCGCCACGCCGCTGGTGGTGCAGGCCTATTGGGCTGCCGGCGGCAGCGACTGGTTTGGCGACGCCCAGCGCGCCCAGGCACTGGTGGCCGGTTGGAAGGCCGCCTGCGACACCTGCCAGGTCGCCTGGGGTGGCGGCGAGACCCCGGCGCTGGCCGGCATCGTGGAGGATGGCCGCATCGACCTGGCCGCCTCCTGCACCGGCCTCATCAACCCCAAGGAACGCCTGTCGGTGGGCGACAAGCTGGGCCCCGGTGACGCCATCGTGCTGCTGGCCTCCAGCGGCATCCACGCCAACGGCCTGAGCCTGGCCCGCAAGCTGGCCGAACGCCTGCCCAACGGCTACCTCACCGAAATCGAGCCTGGCCTGACCTACGGCGAAGCCCTGCTCGCCCCCACGGCCCTGTATTCGCCCGTCACCGAGGCACTGTGGAAGGCGGGCATTGCGCCGCACTACTGCGCCAACATCACCGGCCACGGCTGGCGCAAGCTGCTGCGCCACCCGAGCAGCCTGACCTACCGCATCCACACCGTGCCGCCCAAGACCGCCGTGCTGGCCTACATCCAGCAGCAGGCCGGCCAGGACGACCGCGAGGCCTACTCCACGCTCAACATGGGCGCAGGCTTCGCGATCTTTGTGAAGGCAGAAGATGCCGAACGCACGGCCCAGGTCGCGCGCGACTGCGGTATCGAGGCCTGGGTTGCGGGCAACGTCGAGGCAGGTGAGAAGCAGCTCCTCATCGAGCCTTTGAGCATCCGCTTCAGCGAAGACGACCTCGCGCTGCGCTGAAATGTTGCGTTCACAACCTGACGCCACGCGGGCCGAGCGCTGGGCCGCTCCCGAGCCGGCCCGCTCTGGCGATGTGCTTGCCGGTCAATCCGGCAAGCATCGCCGTCCCCTCGGGGGACCGCCTGGGCTCGCCTGCGTTCAGCAGCGCGAGAACGGACGAGGGGCTCCATGACCTGGTTTTATTCGCAAATGGTCGAGTGGCATGTGCTGCTCGCCTGGTGCAGCGTAGCCATCTTCTTCCTCCGCGGCCTGCTGTTCCAATTCGGCACGCCGCAAATGCAGGCGATTGCCAAGGACGCACGCCTCCTGGTGCTCGTCTTCGGCGTCAACGCCTGCCTGGTCGTCACGGGCCTGAGCCTGTGGGGCTCCATTGGCTACAACCCCATCCGCGACTGGTGGCTGGGCGTCAAGCTCGTGGCGCTGGTGGGCTACATGATCTGCGGCCACTGGGCCATGAGCCAGGGGCGCCTGCACCTGCTGGGCTACCTGACCGCACTCGCGCTGCTGGCCCTCGCGATGGATCTCTCAATCAACCGCCAACTGCTTCCCGGCTGACCCCTGATGTCCCGGGTAGAATGGTCAGCGACGGGCCTCCCCGCATGGAAGCGCGCCCAACCGGGTCAGGTGGGGAACCAAGCAGCCCTAAGCGTTGCAACCAGTGCCGGGGGTAAGGCTCGTCACCCCTCCCCCTCCTCTTTTGCGTTCGACGCCGCCCATGTCGACGGCTGACGCACGCGCGCTCGCCGGCAGCCCCTTCAAGATCGGCGACTGGACGGTCGACGCCGCCGGCAACCGGCTGCTGCGCGGCAACGAGATTCGCCCACTGCGCTTCAAGGCCATGGCCTTGCTGCTGTTGCTGGCCGAACGGGCCGGCCAGACGGTTGCGCGCGAGGACATCGTCGCGCTGATCTGGGACGGCAACGAATACGTAGCGCCCCAGGCCATCAACAACGCCATCTGGGCGATACGCCAGGCGCTGGGTGACGACAGCGAAGCGCCGCAATACCTCGAAACGATTCCGAAGCGGGGCTACCGACTCATCGCGCCAGTGCAGCCACTGCCGCCCGAACCGGCGCCGCCGCCGGTCGTGCACCGTAGCTGGCCGATCCTCGGGGCCGTGCTGCTGGCCCTGATGCTGGCCGCAGCGGGCCTATGGATGCAGCGAGGCAATGCGCCCGGCGCCAGCGAACCCGCCAACTGGAACATCGCGCCACTGACCCAATACCCCGGCCACGAGTTCGTGGGCGCGCTATCGCCCGATGGCCGCCAGCTCGCTTTTGGCTGGTGGCACGGCCAGGGCCAGGCGGACCTCTACCTGCGCGCCGTGGGCGACCCGCAGGCCAAGCCCCAGGCCATCGGCGGCGATGTGGGCGACGTCGTGGGCCTGTCCTGGGCGCCGGAAGGCCGCGCCGTCGTCTACGCCGCACGGCCCACGACGGAGCAGTGTCAGCTCTGGATCTACGACCTGCGCAAGGCCGCACGGCGCATGCTCAGCGCCTGCCACCCATTGTTCACGCCCATCGTGGCCTGGTCGCCGCGCGGGGATCGCATCGCGTTCACGGGCGACGATGGCAAGGATGCAGGGCTGTTCCTGATCTCGCCCGAGGGCGGCCCGCCCCAGCGGCTCACGCGCAACCCTCCGCAGGCACTGCCCGACCACCAACCGGCCTGGTCACCCGACGGCCGGCGGCTGGCGTTTGCACGCAGCGATGCCGTGGGCGGCACGCGCGACCTGTTTGAGCTGGACATCGCCAGCGGCAGCGTCACCCAGCTCAGCCACGAGAAACTGCACTACCTGCACGGCATCACCTACACGGCTGACGGCCAGGACCTAATCTACGCCACCACCCAGCACGACGCCCGCATGCTGATGCGCTGGGACCGCCGCAACGCCCGCGCCGTGCCGTTGGGCCTCGAGGGCAGCGCACCGGCCATGGGTCGCGACGGCCAGCTCGTCTATGCGCTGATGCGCAGCCATGTCAGCATCGGCGAGGTCACCCTGGATGGGAGCGAGGCCGCGCCACGCCGCCTCATCGGCTCGGTCGCGTCAGACCGCCAACCCGACTTCAACGCTGCGCGCCGCCTGCTGGCCTTCAGCTCGCGGCGCTCCGGCCTGCCGCAGATCTGGATGGCCAAGCTGGATGGTGGCCAGGCCCAGGGCCTCACCCGCCTGCCCGGCCGGGCGACGGCGCCGGCGTGGTCGGCCGATGGGCGCTGGCTGGCCTTCCTGGGCCACTGCGGCGAGCAGCAGCGCTCGGGCCTGTGCCTGCTGGACACGCAAACAGGACAACTGCGAGCGCTGGCCGCTGACGGCTTCTTCTACGGCCCACCCGCCTGGGACGGCGACCGCATCTGGATCGCCAGCAACCGTGAGACCCGCAACGGTGAATGGCAGCTCTGGCGCATCGCGGCCGATGGCAGCCGGGCCGAGACCCTCCCCGGCCTGCCCGCGCCGACCGAAGCCAGTCGCGTCGCCAGCGACGGCCGCCGCATCTACTATCAGCCTGCCGGCTCGCAGCAACTGCTGGCGCTGATGCCCGCCACCGGTGCGATCGAGCACCTGACCGTGGCGGCGGAGGGTGCCAGCCTTGTCGACTGGGCCCTGCACCCCGACGGCTTGGTCGCTCTGACGCGCAGCGACGCCGAGCGCTTCGAGCTGAGCCCTTCAGCGGGCGGCGCGCGCCGCGTGCTGGCCCGCCACCCGCTGGGCAGCTTCCCGGAACTGGCCACCTTCAGCCTTGGCGAGGGCGGCCGAAGCGCCTTTGTCGAGCTGGCCGATCTGGCCTATGCCGACCTGATGCTGGCCCGGCGCGACACCGCAAGCCATTGATTTGCTTGTGAAATAAATTTTGGATAGCGCCTGGATGCCGATTGGAGGGCAAACGCTTGCCCGGCCCTGAGGGGCGATTTCCTAATGGTCTGACCCCGGCCCGAACACGGGCCGTCAACGCCAACCAGGAGATGCCCCGTGACCCTCAGAGCCCCCACCCCCATGCTGCCCTTGCTGACCCTGCTGACCAGCCTGTCTGCCTGCGGCGGCGGGGGCAGCAGTGACATTCCGGCTCCGGCGCCTGCTCCAGCACCTGCGCCAGCCCCTGCACCGGCTCCAGCCCCTGCTCCCGCGCCGGCCCCCGCCCCTGCGCCGGCTCCAGCACCCGCCCCGGCGCCCGCCCCTGCCGGCTGGACGGCGCTGGCCGACCTGCCCGCCGGCGTCGCCAAGTTCGGCGTCGCCGAGACGGGCGGCAAGCTGGTCGTGACCGGCGGCTACGACACCAGCCGCTCGGTCTTCATCTACGACATCACCGCCAACACCTGGGCGGCCGGCCCCAACCTGCCGCGTGGCACCGACAACGTCCAGGCTCTGGCTTCGGGTGGCAAGGTCTATGCGCTGGGCGGTGAGGCAAGCACGGCGCTGCAGGTCTTCGACCCCGCCACCAACAGCTGGACGCTCGGCCCCAACGTACCCAGCGGGCGCTTCGCGAGTGCGGCTGCGGCGCTGAACAACCGCCTGTATCTCATCGGCGGCTGGAACCTCAGCAACCTGGCCAGCGCATCGCTCTCCAGCATGACGGCCTTCGATACCGGCACCAATGCCTGGGTCGCGGATACGCTGGCGGCCATGCCCACGGCCCGCAACGCGTCGGCGGCGGGCGTCATCAACGCCATGATCCACGTCGTGGGAGGCCGCTCGCCGGGCATACGCGCGAACGACCAGCAGAGCCTCGCCACGCACGAGGTCTACAACCCGGTCACCAACAGCTGGTCAACCGCGCTGGCCATGCCGACGGCGCGCGGCAGCATTGCTGCTGCGGTGCTCAACGGAAAGCTCTATGTCTTTGGCGGCGAGGCGACCACGGCCAGCGGCAGCACGGTCAGCAACGCGGTGGAGCGCTACGACCCGGCCACCAACACCTGGACGGTGCTCGATGCCATGCCCTACCGCGCGCACGGCCTGGGGGCCGTGGCGGTGGGCAATGCGATCTATGTGATGGGTGGCTTCACCGGCAGTTCGGATGCGGTGGGCACGGAGTCCCGTGCCCTGTACCGCTTCACTCCATGAAGCCCCTCGTCCAGTCTCGACGCGCTGAACGCGGGCGCGCCTAGCCGGTCCCCCAAAGGGACGACATTGCTTGCGGCATCTAGCCGCAAGCAATCTCACGCGGGCCGGCTTACTGCTTCGGCGGCGGCGTTTGTTGCGGCTGCGCCGGGCCTGCTGCCGTCGGGGTCCGAGTGATCAGCTCTTCATATGTGCCGCCCTGGGCGACCGAGCCTGAGACCGTACCTTCGCCAGCGACGCGGCGCAGGCACATTTCGCGCATGTCGCCCTTCTGGGCTTCGCAGCGCTGGGCCGCGTTGGCGGCGTACATCGAGGCGTCATCGCTGGGCGACGTCAGCTTGCCGCGGCGCGCGTCGGCATAGGCGTTGGTCGCCTCCTTCAGGCAGACGTTTCGGGGCTGGTTGGTGCGGCCCATCATGCAGTCGGCACGCTCGCGCTCGTAGTTCAGGCGGGCCTGGTCGACGTTCTTGGGGGCCTTGGGCGACGACGCTTGCGCGACGCCAGCAAGCAGGGCCAGGCTCAGGGCGGCAGCCAGCGGCGCCAGGCTCCGGTATCGGGAATGGTGGTTCATATGACCTCCGTTGGGATTGGTTAGCCGCGGGCGCGGACCGGGCGGTCGTTGTCCGAGATGTAGACCTCGACGCGACGGTTCATCGCGCGGTCCGAAGTGCTGCTGTTGCTGGCCACCGGGTAGCGCTCGCCGTAGCCGCGCACGTCGATGCGGTTGCCGTCGATGCCGGCACGCTGCAGCGCGTCGGCAATGGCGCGCGAGCGGCGTTCGGACAGGAGCTGGTTGGCGGAATCGCTACCCACGCTGTCGGTGAAGCCCTCGATAAGGATGCGGCGCTCGGGGTGCTGGCTCAGGAAATGGGCCAGCTTGGTGATGGCGCCCGACGCGGCCGGCTTGATCTCGGCGCGGCCGAACTCGAACAGCACGTCACCCAGCGTGACCAGCATGCCGCGCTCGGTCTGGCGGGCCTGCAGCTCGGCCAGTTCCTGCTGCAGCGCGGCGGCTTGCGCCTGGGCGTTGGCAGCGTCGGTCTGCGCGGCGGCGGCCTGGGCGCGGGCGCTGTTCGCATCGGCGCTCGCCATGGCGGCTTGCGCGTTCGCGTTGGCGGCATCGGCCCGAGCATTTGCAGCCTGGGCACGGGCACGATCGGCGGCGTTGGTGGCGGCGTCGGCACGCACGCGCTCGCGCTCGGCTTCGGCGGCCTTGATCGCATCTTCATCGGCGGCTGCCTTCGCGATCTGCAGGGCCGTGCGGGCCTGCTGCGTCGCAACGTAGGCGGCGGAGTCGATGTCAGCGGGCGACTCGCGTTTGACGCTCAGTTCATCGGCACGGCGCAGCGAGTCGCTGGCCTTCTTCAGCTCCAGCGCTGCGTACTTGGACACGGCGGGGTCGCCCGAGGCGCGCGCCACGGTGGCGCGGGCTTGTTCGAGCTGGGGCGTGACGGTGGGGGAGCTGGCGCAGGCTGCGAGCAGGGCCGCGGCGGCCAGTGTGGACAGGGTGGTGGTGAACTTGTTCATGGCTGTACTTCCTTTGTTTTGGTCACTCGATCACGACGGGCGGTTCAGCTGCGCCTGCAGCTGGCGGATGCTCTCGTTCAACTCGCCCAAGGCGCGATCGGAGCGGTTGGAGCGGGCCTTGGCCTGGGCCAGCGCCGCGTCGGCGGCGGCCTGGTCAGCAAGCTGGCGGGCGGCCACATAGTCCTTGGCGGCCATGGCCGCGTTGGCGCGGGCCAGCTTGTCGCGCGCCGAGGCCAGTTCGGCCGGTGCGTCAGCCGCGTTGCTGGAAGCCTGGTCCACCGCCGAATTGGCGACCGCCAGCTGCTCCTTGGGCGGAGGTGGCGAAGCGCACGCGGCCAGTGCCAGGGCGATGGCGATTGCAAGAATCGTCTTGCCGTGGATGGGATGGAAGTTCATGTGGACTCCTGGTGGTTTGACCAACCCGGCGGCCACAAAAAACCTTGGATGCGCCGGGGCCAGGGTTTCCTGGCGGTGCAAAACCAGTATTCGCCACGGCGTGCCCGCGACCAGTCAGCCGGTCGCGCCAACCCTTGTGGGATTCGCCTGACAGTCCCGTAGTCAACGGCGAAGCATGGACGGCAAGACGTAAAGTAGTTGCGAGTCCGCCACATGCAGACACCGTTGACGATGCAGTACCTTTCTCGCCGATCCTGGTGTGCCGCCGGATTGGCTGCAGCACTGACGCCGGCATTGGCCGCGACCAAGGTGCCGATCGCGCTGGACGGCAATGCTGCCCAGAAGCAGGCCGTGCAGTTGCTGGCGCCGGATCTAGGTTTCGAGGCGGACCTCCAGGTCGTGCCCTGGGCGCGGCTGTTGAGCCTGATTGAACGCGGCGAAGCCATCGGCATGGGTGTGGGCCACTCGCATTCGCGCGAGAAGCGGTTCGTCTTCAGCGCACCGATCTACGTGAAGCGCATCTGGATGCTCCTCAAGCAGGCCGATCCGCTCGCCTATCGTGGCTTTGCCGACTTGCAGGGCCGCCGCCTGTGCCTGCGCCGCAACGTCAGCTACGGGGATGATTTCGAGGCTGCTGCCGGGCGCGACTATCAGCTCGTGCCCGTGGACGTGCCGCTGGAAACACGGCTGCGCATGATCCTCGCGGACCGCTGCGATCTCACGGTGGTTTCCAGTGGCGAGATCCAACCCGGGCGGCCGGCCAAGCTGCTGGCGAAATGGCCGGAGCTGGCCGCCGAGCTCAAGGTGCTGCCCACGCCGATGACCACGCAGACCGCGCACTTCGTTGCGCTCAAGGGCTCGCCACTGGCGCGGCACATGCCGGCCATCAACCGGGCCATCAACCGGCACAAGGACGCTCTGCGCGAGCTGTTCGAGCGCGGCGGCGACTAGGGCCTGTTCACACTACGGCAGTAGGCCGCGAAGGCCCGCCGCCAGGGGCCAATCAAGGCGCAGCGCGCCGCCCGCATTGATATGCGGGCAAGCGGTGCAACGCCGAGTGGCCCCTGGCGGCTGGCCTTCCCTTCGGGTTGTGGCCAGAAAGCCCGCGCGCGGCGTTGCGAAGCCTCGCTTGGGGCCTACCCAAGCTTCGTTTCGCGCCTTGCTCGCGGGCTTTCTGGTCACAACGCGGTCCTGCTGCCGTAGTGTGAACAGGCCCTAGCTCAGGAGCCCGAGGCTTGCCGGAAGGCCATCACGGCCTGGTTGCGCAGCGTGCGCAGCAAGGAGAGTTCCTTGTCGCCGAGCTGCACGGCGCCGGCCGTGCCGTGGTCGGCATAGATGAGCCCCAGGGGAGCGCCCTTGAGGATCAGCGGCAGCAGCAAAAAGCTCTGCGCATTCAGCTCACTCTTGAACCAGCCGGGCAGCCGCGCCGAGATGTTGGCGGCGCGCGCATCCTGGATCAGCGTGTCGGCGCCCTTCAGGCACACGGCCGCGAGCAGATCGGGCGGGCTGCCCGTGAGGTCCACGCGCAGCAGCGGCGCCAAGCGCTCGACGTCGGCGCCCACGCCCAGGCGCCCGGTCAGCGTCTGGCCGCGTGCGTCGCGCAGGCAGAAGATGACGCGGCGCAGGCCCAGGGCCCGGTAGATGGTCTCCATGATCATGCGCAGCACGGCATTGAGCTGGAAGCTGTTCACCATGGCGTCGGTGATCTCCTGGATGCCGGCAGCCAACATCTCACTGGGCTGGGCCGTGCTGGCCAGCCCACCGACGTCCGTGCGCTCCAGCACCTGCGTGGGCACGAGTTCGTGCGCGGTCAGCGAGTCCTGCACCGACGGCGTCAGCGGCGCCAGCAGGCGCTGTGCGCGCGAGTTCTGCGGCAGGTGCAGCTCCAGGGCTTCGGTCATCTGCGCGAGATGCTGACGGGCCGTGTCGGCCGCCTTTTCGAAGGTCTCGGCGCTCACGCCCAACGCGCGCGAATGCCGCTGGGCCAGCGCGCGCAGCTTGGCGTGTGCATGCTCCGGCGGCGTGTGCAGGATGAGGTCAGCCATGTCGTTGCTGGCGCGCGCGAGCCAGCGCTGACGCTCGCCGGCGTCCTCGATCAGCTTGGCCGGCGCCTCGCCGCTGGGGCGGCGCATGGCGCGCTGCAGGCTGTCGGGCAGGCCCCATTGGCGCGCCACGCCCAGGCCCAGCGCCTCATAGCTCATGCCCAGCACCTGGGCCGAGGCGGCAGCCTCGCTGAGCGCGGGCGGGCCGTCTTCCACCACCGTGGCAAGGCGACGCACGGCATCGGCCTCCTCAGGGAAGTAGAACTCGGTCAGCGTGCGGCCCAGATGGTGCAGCATCGCGCCGAGGAAAGCCTCTTCGGCCTCGCGCGCGTTGGGGCACAGCTCGCGGGCCAGCGACGCGGCCATCAGCGAGCGCAGGAAGTCCTCGCGCAGCCGCTGCGCGTGGCCCTTGTTCTCCATGCGCTCCAGCAGCACCAGCGACAGCGCCAGGTTGCGGATACCGGCAAAACCGATCAACGCGACCGCGCGCGACACGGTGCTGATGCCGCCGCCGCCGGTGTGCCGGTAGGCCGCGGTGTTGACTAGGCGCAAGAGCTTTTGCGTCAGCGCCACGTCCTTGAGGATCTCGTTGGACAGGCTCGCCAGGCTCTCGTTCTCGGACTGCGTCAGCCGCTGGATGCGGCCGATGGCATCGGACAGCGCCGGGAAGTCGCTCTTGTGGCGCATGCGGCGCAGCAGGAAGTCCAGCACTGGCGCTTCCTGCTGCGCGTCGGCATCGGGCTCGGCCATGGGGCGAAGCCAGGCGGCGAGTGCCTCGCGCAACTGGCCGGCACTGGCCCAGCGCGCCGACGGCTCGCGCGCCAGGCCCCGCTGCACGATGGCGCGCAACGCGTCGTCCACACCAGAGGCCAGGCCCGAGGGCAGCACGATGTCGGTCGTCTGCACGCGCTGGATGGCGCGCCAGGGGTCGGGGTCGTGGTTCAGGCGCTGGCCGCTGAGCATCTCGCCCAGCATGAGGGCGGCGGCAAACACGTCCATCTGCGGATGCGGGGGCGCGCCACGCGCGGCCTCGGGCGAGATGTAGCCCGGCGTGCCGACGATGCGGCTCGGCGTGTTGGCCCCTGGCGACACCCGCGCCGCAATGCCGAAGTCCATGACCCGGGCCTTGCCCTGGGCATCGATCAGGATGTTGCTGGGCTTGAGGTCTCGGTGCACCAGGCCCGCGGCATGGGCGGCCGTGAGACCGTCCAGCACACCCAGCATCAGCGTGACGGCTTCGGCCGCCGTAGGCGCCGGCCCGGCACGCAGGCGCTGGCTCAGCGTGCCGCCGCTGACGTATTCAAAGACGAGGTAGGAGCGCCCGCCCTGGGTGTCGGCCTCGAAGACCGGCACGATGTTGGGGTGGGTCAACCGGCTGACGGCGCGGGCCTCGTGCAGCCACTCGTCCACGGTGCCGGCTTCACTGGCATCTATTGCCGCGGCCTTGAGCAGCTTGACGGCAACCTCGCGGTCCAGCAGCGGGTCATGCGCGAGCCAGACGGTTGCCTGCGCACCTTCGCCCAGGCGCTGCAACAGCCGGAATCGGCCTAGCTGGGGCGGCAGATCGTCGGCAGTCATGATCAGGAGCCGTTGCGGCTCGACAAACGGTCACGAAGGGACGAAGTGGGTTTTTCGTCGGATGCTGGCACCGGCGGTGCGCTTGTAGAGGGTCGCTGCGAGCCGGGATTCAACGCCTCCATGACTTCACGCAGGCCCAGTTCCAGCGCCTTGGCATAGCGCCGCGTCGCGACCTCGATGGCCGGGCGGCGGCGGTGCTCAGGCAGGCCCAGCGCGTCAATCAGCTCGTTGGCCAGGCTGCTGGTCAGGCGCAGCGTGTCGGCATCGCTGCGCGGCGGATGCACGGCACCGTCCAGCGGCTGGCGGCGGATCATCTGCAGCAACTCGTCGCCCAGGCCCCAGTGGCGGGCGACGGCGATGCCCAGCGCGTCCAGGTCGCAGCCCAGCACCGCGTAGGCCGCGGCCTGCTCGCTCATGGAAGGCGGATTGGGCTGCTCTTCGGTCGGCTCGGGCGGCTGCATGAGCTGGCGAATCTGCTGCGCGTCGTCCGGGAAGTGGTACTGCAGCAGCAGCCGGCCCAGGTTCTGCATCACCGTGATCAGGTAGACGACCTCGCCGTCATAGCCCGCCGGGCGCAGCGCCTGCGCGACCTGGCCGGCCTTGGCGACGCGCGCCATCAACTGGCGCAGCAATTCGGCGGCCACGGGCGGTAGCGGGCCAGGCCAGGGCTTGAGCGAGTTGGCGGCGTACTGCAGACCGTCCAGGCCAATCAGCTGGACGGCCCGCTGGACATTCAGGATGGTTTCGCCCTGGTGGCCGTTTTGCTTCAAGGCGTTGTTGACGCGGCGCACCAGTTCCAGCGTCAGCGCCATGTCCTTGAGCACGTACTCCGACAACGCGCTGGCGTGCTGGGCCTCCAGGCCCGAACCGGCCGTGAAGCGGTGCAGGCCGCTGGTCGTCGTGGGCAGGTGACCGATGCGCTGCAGCTTGTCCATCAGCAGCACGATGGGGCCGCCGCTGTCGTAGGCGGCGGCCTGGCGCCAGCCGTCCAGCGCGCGCCAGAAGCTGCGCGCCAGGTGGTAGCGCTGGCGGGCCTGGCGGTCGGTGGCGCGGTTGCAGATGGCGCGCAGCGGGTCGGGGATGGAGTGCGGCGTCTCCCAGCCCAGGCGCACCATCTCGCGGCCGTTGGGCTGCATGTCCTGCACCACGGCCTGCAGGTCGTTCTTCTCCAGCACCGGCTTGCCGCTGAGGATGCGGTTGAGCATGAGGCCCACGCACAGCACGTCTTCCTCGGCCGACTCGCGCACCGCGCGGCGGGTCACGGTGTTGAAGTCGACGTTGGCCGGGAAGACCTCCTGGGCCACTTCCAGGCCGATGAGGCGCACCTTGTCGCTCGCGTCGATGACGAGGCTGGCGGTCTGGACGTCGCGGTGGGCGTGGCCGGCCTCGTGCGCGAAGGCCAGGCCTTCGAGCAATTGGGCCACCCAGCCGGCGGCGTCTATGGGCAGCGGTGCGTTCTGCCGCGCCAGGCGCTCGTCCAGCGTTTCGCCGAGAGCCCGGTCATAGGCCACATAGGGCCGGCCCTCGACGTCACCGATCTCGAAGACCGGCGCCAGGTTGGGATGCTGCACGCGCTCGCCGGCCTGCGCCATGCGCAGCCAGTGCTCCATGGCTGCCCCACTGTTGGGCTGCTCGCGCGGCATGCACAGCATCAACTCCTGGCCATGGCGCGTGTCATGCACCAGCCAGATCATGCTGCGCACGCTCTTGGACAACAGGGCGCGCAGCTCGAAACGGCCAAAGCTTCTCAGCGGCGGGACAGCAGAACTCGATTCGGACACGATGACGAAGAAATGATCGGGCTGTAACAGATGTAAAGCGCATTGGACTCCAGGCTGGTGCGTCCCAGCTTGCAATCAGTCGTCGAAATGCAATGGATTTCACCTGCAAACCATGCTTGCGTGCATCTACTCACGAACTGCAGCGGCCGGGTGTCAGTCGGCGCCGCATCGTTCACCTCAGCTCGTGAGCTGGCTCCAGACCTTATCCAGGCGCTTGACGCTCACCGGCTGAGGCGTCCTGAGCTCCTGCGCAAACAGGCTCACCCTCAACTCCTCCAGCTGCCAGCGGAAGTCGTCCAGCCGCGCATCCTTCACGCCCTTGAGTTCAGCCAAGCGGCGGGTGTAGCGCTGCTCCAGCGGCTTGATTTCGCTCATCAGCTTGGCGTCGCGGGCGACGTCGGCGCGCAGCTTGTCCAGGCGCGCTGTGATGGCCTTCAGGTAGCGCGGCAGGTGCTGCAACTGGGCCCAGGGCGTGTCCAGCGCAAAGCGCTTCGGGACAAGGCGCTGCAACTGCGCGGTGACGTCGTCGCCCACGTCCTTGGCGGGGCGCGAGTCCTTGAGCTTGCGCGTGGCGTTGGCCAGTTCCTGCAGCACGGCGTGCACCGCGCGGGCCACCTCCTGGGCGATCAGGTTGAGCCGGCTGCGGCCTTCCTCGATGCGCTTCTTGAAGCTCATCGCGTCGGTGGGCAGCGGATCGCCCAGGAAGGCACGGTCCAGCGCCACGCCAATGACCTGGTCGCGCAAATCCTCGGCCGTGCCCAGACCCATGTAGAGCACCGACATGCGCTGCAGGTCGGGGATGTTCTTATCGAGGAACTTCAGCGGCTCCTTGAGCTGCAGCGCGATCAGCCGGCGCAGCCCGGCGCGGTGTTTGGCGGCCGCAACTTCGGGCTCGTCGAACACCTCGATCTCGACATGAGCGCCCTTGTCGATCAGCGCGGGGAAGCCGATCAGCGTCTGGCCACCCTTGCGGACTTCCAGCAGCTCGGGCAGTTCACCAAAGGTCCAGTCCGTGTAGGCCTGGTTGGCATCGCGCGCCGGCTCGGATTTCTTGATCACTTCGGCCCGCACGCCCTTGCCCACCGCCGGCGCTGGTGCTGGCTTGGGGGCCTCGGCTGCTGCCGGCAGCTTCAATGCCGCCAACGCCTGGAAGGCTGATCGCGCCTGCCCGCCCAGCTCCGCTTTCAGCGCCGCGAGCTGGCGGCCCTGGCCGAGTTGGCGGCCATGCTCGTCCACCACGCGGAAGTTCATGAACAAGTGCGGCGCCAGTTGCTCCAGCTTGAAGTCGTTGCGCTGCACGGCGAGCTGGGTGCGGTCCTTCACAGCCCTGAGCAGCGTGTCCACCAGCCCCCCCTGGCAGAACGGCTGCAACTCGACGAACTCGGCGACGAACTCCGGCAGCGGCGTGAGCCGCGCACGCGGCTTCTGGTGCAGGCTCTTGAGCAGCGCCGTCACCTTGGCCGCCAGCATGCCGGGCACCAGCCATTCGGCGCGCTCCTCGCTGACCTGGTTGAGCGCAAAGATGGGCACGGTCACGGTGAGGCCGTCGCGTGCATCGCCGGGCTCGTGCAGATAGGTCGCCGCGCAATCCACGCCGCCCAGGCGGATGACCTTGGGGAAGGCGTCGCTCGTGACGCCCGCCGCCTCGTGCCGCATCAGCTCGTCCTGGCTGAGCTGCAGCAGCTTGTTGTCGGCCTTGCTGGCCTCTCGCCACCATTTCAGCAGCGTGGCACCCGAGAACACACCGGCCGGCAGCTTGTCGTCGTAGTAGGCGTAGATGAGCTCGTCGTCCACCAGCACGTCCTGGCGGCGCGACTTGTGCTCCAGCGCTTCGACCTTGGAAATCTGGCGGCGGTTGTGGGCAATGAAGGGCAGCTGCCTGGCAAGGTCCTCGGGCAGCTCGTCGTTGACCAGGCCCTCGCGAATGAAGATCTCGCGCGCGGCCTTGGGGTCCACTCGGCCAAAGTTCACGCGCTTGTTGCTGTAGATGACGATGCCGTACAGCGTCGCGCGCTCCAGCGCCACGACCTCGGCGGCCTTCTTCTCCCAATGCGGCTCCAGGAGCTGCGTCTTGATCAGGTGGCCGGCGATGGGCGGCAGCCACTGCGGCTCGATGTTGGCGATGCCACGGCCGTACAGGCGCGAGGTGTCCACCAGCTCGGCCGCAATGATCCAGCGGCCCGGCTTCTTGCTCAGGTGGGCGCCGGGGTGGCGCCAGAACTTGATGCCGCGTGCGCCGAGGTACCAGTCCTCGTCGTCGCTCTTCTGGCCGATGTTGCCCAAGAGGCCGGCCAGCATGGACAGGTGCACCTGCTCGTAGGTGGCGTCGCTCTGGTTGAGCCGCCAGCCCTGCTCGGCCACGACGGTGTGCAGTTGCGAATGCACGTCGCGCCACTCGCGCACACGGCGGGGGCTGACGAAGTTGTCGCGCAGCAGTTGCTCGTGGCGGCGGTTGCTGAGCTTGTGCGCCGGCGCCGGGCCGCCCCTAGCCGGCGACGCACCCTCGGGGGGTGGAGTCCGCCCAGCGGACTCCTGGGGGCCAACAGACTTGCCACCGCCCTTGGATTCCTCCAGCCACTTCCACAGCTTGAGGTAGCCCATGAACTCCGACCTCTCGTCGTCGAACTTCTTGTGCTTCTCGTCGGCAGCCTGCGCCTGCTCCATCGGCCGGTCGCGCACGTCCTGGCCCGACAGGGCCGACGCGATGACCAGCACCTCGGTCAGTGCCTCACGCGAGCGCGCCTCCAGGATCATGCGGCCCACGCGCGGGTCCAGCGGCAGGCGCGAGAGCTCCTTGCCCAGCGGCGTCAGCTCGTTGGCGTCGTCCACGGCGCCCAGTTCGGCCAGCAACTGGTAGCCGTCGGCGACCGCCTTGGGGCGCGGCGCTTCCAGGAAGGGGAAGCGCTCCACGTCGCCCAGATGCAACGCCTTCATGCGCAGGATGACACCGGCCAGCGATGAACGCAGGATCTCGGGGTCGGTGAACTTGGGCCGCTCGTTGAATTCCTTCTCGCTGTACAGGCGGATGCAGATGCCGTTGCTGACACGGCCGCAGCGGCCCGCGCGCTGGTTGCTGGCCGCCTGGCTGACCGGCTCGATCAGCAGTTGCTCGACCTTGTTGCGATAGCTGTAGCGCTTCACGCGCGCCAGGCCCGGGTCGATGACGTAGCGGATGCCCGGCACGGTGAGCGACGTCTCGGCCACGTTGGTGGCCAGCACGATGCGGCGCTGGCCGTGCGGCTCGAACACGCGGTCCTGTTCGGCCTGCGACAGACGGGCAAACAGCGGCAGCACCTCCACGCCCGGCGGGTGGTGCTTGCGCAGGGCCTCGGCCGCCTCGCGGATCTCGCGCTCGCCGGGCAGGAAGACCAGCACGTCACCGCCGCCCTCGCGCCACAGCTCGTCCACGGCGTCCGTGATGGCGTTGTTCAGGTCGTACTCGCGACTTTCCTCGAAGGGTCGGTAGCGCTGCTCGACCGGGTAGAGGCGGCCGGACACCATCAGCACCGGCGCGGGGCCTTTGCTTGATGCGAAATGCCGGGCGAAGCGGTCGGCGTCGATGGTGGCCGAGGTGACGACGATCTTCAGGTCGGGCCGGCGCGGCAGCAGCTCGCGCAGGTAGCCCAGCAGGAAGTCGATGTTGAGGCTGCGCTCGTGGGCCTCGTCGATGATCAACGTGTCGTAGGCGCGCAGCAGCGGGTCGCTCTGCGTCTCGGCCAGCAGGATGCCGTCGGTCATCAACTTGACCGAGGCGCCCTTGGAGAGCCGGTCCTGGAAGCGCACCTTGTAGCCCACCACGTCGCCCAGCGGCGTGTTCAGCTCCTCGGCGATGCGCTTGGCCACGCTGCTGGCGGCAATCCGCCGCGGCTGGGTATGGCCGATCAGGCCTTTTCCATTGAGCCGGCCGCGCCCCATCGCCAGCGCGATCTTGGGAAGCTGGGTGGTCTTGCCCGAGCCGGTCTCGCCACAGACGATGACGACCTGATGCTCTGCCATCGCCGCCATGATCTCGTCACGGCGGGCACTGACTGGCAGCGATTCGGGAAATGAAATGGAGAGAGCCGGCTGAACTGGCCGGCTCTCGGTACGTTCGGAACTCATTGAGCGGGATTGTCCCGCAAGTGGGGCCTGCTCGCCCTGCGGCAATGGGCCGCGTTGTGGCCAGAAAGGCCGCAGGCAAGTCGCAAACCGCAAGCTGGGTCGTTACCCAGCGAGGATTTGCGGCGAAGCATCCGGCCTTTCTGGCCACAACCCTTCGGGAAGGCTCGCCATGAGGGGCCACTCGTTGTTGCATCCCTGGCCCGCACGTGAGTGCGGGCTGCGCGCTGCGTCTAGATTGGCCCCTCATGGCGGGCCTTCGCGACCCATTGCCGCAGGGCGAGCAGGCCCTTACTCAGTGCGCGGGAAGTAGTTGATGACCTGGAGGACGGCGCCCTGCGGGTCCTGCAGCACGGCCATGCGGCCGATGGTGGGAATGTCGAAGGGACCAGCCAGCACGTTGGCGCCCAGGCTCTTGGCCTTGTCCACCGTCGCGTCGCAGGACTCGACCGTCACATAGGCGCCCCACGTCGCCGGGCCGGGCATGGGCGGCGTCATGACGCCGCCCACCGCCACGTCACCGACCTTGATGACGTGATAGTCGCCCTGGCCCATGTTCATCGTGTCGAACGTCCAGCCGAACAGACTGCCGTAGAACTCGCAGGCCGCCTTGGGGTCGGGCGTGCCCAGCTCGTTCCAGCTGAAGGCGCCGGGGGTCATATAGACGTCTTGATAGTCCTTCATCGCGGTCTCCGGGTGGTGGGGCGGCCATCGTCGGAGGCGAACATGACACCGTCAAGTGATCGAAGTGATGCGCTCTAGGGGTGAAGTCCCAGGCCACAATTCGGACCATGACCGGTCTTGTCTTTCCCCATACCTTCGTGCCCTGGTTCCGCGCCGTGGCGCCGTACATCCACGCCTACCGCGGCGAGACCTTCGTGGTGGGCATGCCGGGTGAGCTGATCGCCGCCGGCAAGCTCAACGCCTTCGTGCAGGACCTGGCCATCCTGCACGCCATGGGCATCAAGATCGTGCTGGTGCATGGCTTCCGGCCCCAGGTCAATGAGCAACTCGCCGCCAAGGGCCAGACGCCCAAGTTCAGCCAGGGCATGCGCATCACCGACGCCGTGGCGCTGGATTGCGCCCAGGAGGCCGCCGGGCAGTTGCGCTTCGAGATCGAGGCCGCCTTCAGCCAGGGCTTGCCCAACACGCCCATGGCCAATGCGACGGTGCGCGTCGTCTCGGGCAACTTCTTGACCGCCCGGCCGGTCGGCATCGTCGACGGCGTGGACTTCCAGCACTCGGGCCTGGTGCGCAAGGTTGACGGTGCCGCCATCCAGCGCGCCATCGACATCGGCGCCATCGTGCTGCTGTCCCCCTTCGGTTTCTCGCCCACGGGCGAAGCCTTCAACCTGTCGATGGAAGAAGTGGCCACGTCCACGGCCATCGCGCTGCAGGCCGACAAGCTGCTGTTCGTCTGCGAATCCCCCGGCGTGCCCGAGAACCCGGACGACCCCGAGAGCCCCATCGACACCGAGCTGGCCCTGGCCGACGCCGACCGCATGCTGGCCAAGGCCCCGCCCTACTCCGCCCCCACCGACGCCGCCTTCTATCTGCGCCACTGCGCCGAGGCCTGCCGCGCCGGCGTGGAACGCTCCCACATCATCCCCTTCGCCGTGGACGGTGCGCTGCTGCAGGAGGTCTACACCCACGACGGCATTGGCACCATGGTGGTGGACGAGAAGCTGGAGAGCCTGCGCGAGGCCACGTCCGACGACGTCGCCGGCATCATCAAGCTCATCGAGCCCTTCGAGCGCGACGGCACGCTGGTGAAGCGCAGCCGCACCGAGATCGAGCGCGACGCCGAGCTCTACACCGTCATCGAGCACGATGGCGTCATCTTCGGCTGCGCCGCCCTCTACCCCTACGTCGAGGCGCACACGGCCGAAATGGCCGCGCTGACCGTCTCCACCGAGGTGCAAGGCCAGGGTGATGGCGACCGGCTGCTGAAACGGATTGAACAACGCGCCAAGGCCGCGGGGCTGGACAGCATCTTCGTGCTGACCACGCGCACCATGCACTGGTTCATCAAGCGCGGCTTCCAGCAGGTCGATCCCGAATGGCTGCCTGAGGAACGCAAGCGCAAATACAACTGGGACCGCCGCTCGCAGGTGCTGGTCAAGAAATTCAACTGAGGCGACCGCTCTTAAGCTTTTGCTGCCCTTGCCAAGCCCTTCGCGGGCCCCACTTATGGCCGACGCGCTAAAGTGCCCGCCGTTTTCGCTTTTTGTATTCCAGGAGAGTCGCCATGCCCCGCACCGTCCAATGTGCCTATCTGAAGAAGGAAGCCGAAGGCCTGGACTTCCCGCCCTATCCCGTGCACACCGAACTGGGCAAGAAGGTTTGGGAAAACGTCAGCAAGGAGGCCTGGGCGGCCTGGATGAAGCACCAGACCATGCTGGTCAATGAAAACCGCCTCAACCTCGCCGACCTGCGCGCCCGCCAATACCTGATGCGACAAGCTGACCAGTTTTTCTTCGGCACGGGTGCCGAAGCGGTGGCGGGCTATGTCCCGCCAACGGCTTGAGCGATAGCTCAAAAAAAACTGGGGGATCGCTCATGTGCGCGCAGCGCACGTGATGCGATCACAACATTCTTCTTCGGCGCTGGCGCCGAAACGGTGGCGGGTTACGTCCCGCCAACGGCTTGAGCGCAGCTCAAGGAAGAATTGGGGGGAGCACTCATCTGTGCGCAGCACAGGTGACGTGATCACCAACAGTTTTTCTTCGGCACAGGTGCCGAAGCGGTGGCGGGCTATGTCCCGCCAACGGCTTGAACGCCAGCTCAAGGAAGAATTGGGGGAGCGCTCATCTGCGCGCAGCGCAGGTGATGTGATCACCAACAGTTTTCTTCGGCGTGGTTGCTGAAGCGTGGCGGGCTATGTCACGCCTACAAACTGAATAAACACGGGCCAGACGCTAGCCACGTATACCCGCTGCCGGCGCTGAAAACGTGGTTCGGCAGATGGACTGCGCCGTCATGCTCGCACCCTGGCGCAGGCTGTTCGTTTCGATAGCGTAGAAATTGCCTCTGCCGCCGAATTTGACCGCATTGAACATACTCCGTCGCTGCTTGCCAACGAAAACTCTTGCCTTAATTCCCCTGTCGCGATTAAATTCCGTTCGCGGAGATAATCGCAAGGGTTCAACCCGGCACCTCCGAGGCCTCGACAGCCCCTGTCGAGAGTCTCAACGCTGAAATTGCAAGAGGATTAGCAGCATGTCCAATCTGAAGGAACTCCTGGCCCAACGGGCCGCGCTCGACGAGCAGATCGCTCAAACCAAGGATCGCGAACGCAGCGAGGCCGTGGCCAAGGTCAAATCCCTGATGAGCGAATATGGCCTGACGGTGGCCGACCTCAGCATGCGCACGCCCAAGGTGGCCAAGGTCTCCAAGGTCGCCGCCAAGTATCGCAATCAGGCGACGGGCGAAACCTGGAGCGGTCGTGGCCTGCAGCCCAAATGGCTCAAGGCCGCCATCGCCGGCGGCGCCAAGCTGACCGATTTCGCCGTCTGAAGTTCTATACCCGACGTTTGGGCGGCGTTTGACGGGCAGCGCAGCCGCCACAGATCGCAAATTCCCACCCGCTTGACCCCCGAGTCGAGTGGAATCAGGGCCATCCCCAGGATGGCCCTTTTCATTGGCGCGACAAGCCCGGCCTAAACTCCGCCGAGTGCCTTTCGTCATGCTGTCCAGCGCCATACGCCCAGGGTTTCACCTAGGACCGGCCCAGCGCGGGGGCACCGAGATTCCCTCAATGTCCGCCTCTACCCAAACACCTTCCTCCACAGCGCACGGCCTGCCGGCGCGCGGATCGGTGCGGGCCTGAGCCATGGACTTGCATTCAGGCACCGCCGACTCCACCGAGGCCGCGCCGCCGACGACGCTGCCACCGGGCCCGCGCCGCATCCATGACCGGCGTGGCTGGCGCCGGCTGCGCCGAGTCGGCCTGGCTGCGTTGGCTGGCCTGTGCGGTGGCCTCATCACCGCCTGGAGCTTGGCCGACGCGCTGCCGCCCCTGCTGCGGCTGCCCCAACCAGCGGGCGCCGTGCCGGCGCAAGACCTGTTCGTGCCCATGCTGCTGGCGGGCCTGGGCCTGCTGACACTGTGGCGGCTCAGCGCCTGGGTGCTGCCGCCGGTCATGGCCGGCCTGCTGCTGGGCGCCGGCCTGCCCATGCTGTTCAAGCCGCCGGCCGACCCTTCTGCCGCGCTGGATCTGCTGATCTCCGCCCCCGTGCTCAGCACGCTGGCATTGCCGCTGCTGGCCATCGCGCTGAACCGCTCGCTGATGCGCCGGCTGCGCCTGACCGGCCGGCTCACCGGCTGGCGCGAGGTGAGCCTCTTCGGCGCGCTGGCCGGGCTGGCCGCGCCATTGCTGGCCGGCCTGCTCACGCTGGGCGCCCTGCTGGCCGCCGGATTGACGCCGGGCGGTGCCGCCGGCGGCGCGCTGGAGATGGCCGGCGCCTGGGTGCTTGGCCTGCTGAGCACCGGCACGGCCCTGCAGGCCAGCACGCAGCGGCCGCGACGCGGCAGCCGCTGGACAGCCCGGGGTCTGTTGGTGGCTGCCGTGGCGGCCCAGGTGGGGCTGGCCTGGCTGCCTGCAGCCAACGCCCTGTTGCTCGTGCCACACCTGCTGTTGTGCCTGCATGCGTTGCAGGCCTCGCCGCGCGCGAACGCGCTGCTGGGCGCCGGCCTGATCGCGATCTGGGCCTTGTGCGCGCCGGCCACGCCCTTGGCCTGGGCGCTCGGTGTCGCGCTGGCCCTGCTGCCACTGACCCTCATTGCGCTGAGTCAGCACCAGGTACGCGACCGCGACAGCTGGCGCGCAGCCCTCGATGCCCAGGGCTTGGCGCTGGCCGAATGGCGGCTGCCCGAAGGCCGCCGCCATGCCTCGGCACGCTGGCTGGCCCTGACAACACCCGTCGACGCCGCCACCGCCAGCGGCCCGATGGACTGGGTACGGCTGGCCCACCCGCGCGACCGCGAGCCGGTGCGCCGAGCGCTGCGCGAGCTGCTCAGCCACGGGGACAGCAGCCGCCTGAGCTTGTCGCTGCGGCTGGCGGCCGACGGCGGCGACTGGCGCTGGCACGAGTTGCAGGCCCACGTGCCCCAACGCGACCGAAAGGGCCGCGCGCGCAATGTCATCGCGACATTGGCCGATATCAGCTGGCGTCACACGGCCGAGGAGCGCGAGCGCATGTCGGCCACGCTCTTTCAGCAGGCCAGCGAAGGCCTGGCCGTCGTCGACACGCAATGGCGCATCGTCGAAGTCAACCCGGCCTATTGCGAGATCTTCAACGCGCCGCGTGAAGCGCTGGTCGGCCGGCTGGCTGCGCCGCTGAGCGTGGCCAACCTCCAGCAAAGCGGCCACGAACCCGCCTCACTGCAGGCGGAACTGAACGCCGGCCTGACCTGGAGCGGCCAGCTGGACGCCGAGCTGGAGGATGGTGCCCGCTTCACCTTCGCCGCCAAGCTCAGTCCCGTGCCCGAGCCCGACGGCGTGGGCCCGCGCTGGCGGCTGCTGAGCCTGACCGACCTCGGCGAAAGCCTGCGCCAGGAAGAGCTGCTGCGCCGCAGCATGCGCTACGACGTTGCCACCGGCCTGCCCAACCGCGACGAGTTCGTGCGCCTGCTGCAGCAGGCCATGGCTGCCGCCATGCGCGACGGCTTCAAGCTCATCGTCTGCGTCATCGACCTGGATGACTTCGCCCGCCTCAACGCCGAGCACGGCCAGCTCGTCGCCGACGCAGTGCTGCTGCAGCTCAGCGGCCGGCTGCAAGGCACGCTGCGCGGCGCCCGCGGTGGCGCCATGCCCGACACCGCCGACCAGCTCGCCCGGCTGCATGGCGACGAATTCGCCGTGCTGATGCGCGTACAGGCGCCCGAGGAGGCTCAGCGCGCGGTGGACCGCCTGCTGGCCCTGCTGTCCACACCGGTCGCCATTCGCGAGAGCCAGATCGGCAGCAAGGGGCTGGCGCTGGAGATAGGCGCCAGCATCGGCGCGACGCTCTACCCGCAGGACGACGCCGACCCCGAGACCCTGCTGCGCCACGCTGGCCACGCCCTGTACCGCGCCAAGCATGCCGGCCGCGGCGGCATCCAGTTCCACGACCCGACGCTGGACCAGCGCGACGAGGCCGGCCTCATTGCCCTGGCCCGGCTGCAACGCGCGTTGGACAGCAACGAGCTGCTGCTGCACTACCAGCCGCAGATCGACCTGCGCACCGGCCAGGTCATGGGCGTCGAGGCCTTGCTGCGCTGGCAGCACCCCGAGCGCGGCCTGTTGGCGCCCGCCCACTTCCTGCCATTGGTCGAAACCACGGGCCTGGCCGTGCAGATCGGCGACTGGGTCATCGAGCAGGCCCTGGCCCAGACGGCCACCTGGGTGCGCGCCGGCGTCAACGGCGGCAAGGGCCTGCCGGTCAGCGTCAACGTCGGTGCCCGCCAATTGCGCCGCCACGACTTCCCACAGCGCCTGCAGGAGCTGATCCAGCGCCAGCCGCACCAGGTCGCTTCGCTGCTGCACCTGGACGTGCTGGAGGCCGACGCGCTGGCCGAGACGGCCGCCACGCAAGCGCTGATCCAGCGCTGCCTGGCCCTGGGCGTGGGCATCGCGCTGGACGACTTCGGCGCCGGCTATTCGCGCCTGTCCTCGCTCAAGCGCCTGCCGGTGGACACCCTCAAGCTCGATCGCAGCTTTGTGCAAGGCATGCTGGGTGACGCCCAGGACTTGTCCCTGGTGGAAAGCGTCATCGGCCTGGCCCGCAACATCGGCTGCGCCGTGCTGGCCAAGGGCGTGGAAAGCCGCGCCCATGCCCGCGAGTTGCTGCGCCTGGGCTGCCGCCTGGGCCAGGGCAACGGCATCGCCGCCGCCATGCACCCCATGGCCCTGCCGGGCTGGATGGATGCGTTCGGCAACAGCGACTGGGTGGGGCAGTTGAAAGTACCCTCACAAGCCAATCTCTAGAATCCGGGGGTGATCCCCCAAGGCTTTATCCAGGACCTGCTGGCCCGCGTCGACATCCTCGACGTGGTGGGTCGCCACGTGGAGCTGAAAAAAGCCGGCGCCAACCACAAAGGCTTGTGCCCCTTCCACGGCGAAAAATCGCCCAGCTTCAACGTCAACACCGTCCGCCAGACCTACCACTGCTTTGGCTGCGGCGTGCATGGCAATGCCATCGGCTTCCTGATGGAGCACACGGGCGCCACCTTCGTGGAAGCCGTGGAAGACCTGGCCCAGCAGGTGGGCATGGTGGTGCCGCAGGACGACCGCAGCCCGGAGCAGCGCGAACGTGCCAAGGCCGAGAAGGCCCGGCAGCACAGCCTCACCGAGGTGCTGGCCCGCGCCGAGGACTACTACAAGGCGCAGTTGCGCACCGCGCGCCGCGCCGTGGAGTACCTGAAGGGCCGCGGCCTGACCGGGCAGATCGCCAAGCATTTCGGGCTGGGCTATGCGCCAGAAGGCTGGCGGTCGCTCGCCAGTGGTTTCCCTTCCTACGACGACCCGCAACTCGTCGAGTGCGGCCTCGTCATCACGCCCGACGTGGAGCCGGGCCAGGACGCCAAGCGCTACGACCGCTTCCGCGACCGCATCATGTTCCCCATCCGCAACGTGCAAGGCGAGGTCATAGGCTTCGGCGGCCGGGTGCTGGACAAGGGCGAGCCCAAGTACCTGAACTCGCCCGAGACGCCGGTGTTCGTGAAGGGCCGCGAGCTCTACGGCCTGTACGAGGGCCGCCAGGCCATGCGCCAGCGCGGCTATGCGCTGGTCGTCGAGGGCTATATGGACGTCGTGGCCCTGGCCCAGTACGGCATTGGCAACGCGGTAGCGACGCTGGGCACGGCCTGCACGGCCGAGCACGTGCACAAGCTGTTTCGGCACACTGACATGGTGGTCTTCAGCTTCGACGGCGACGCCGCGGGCCGCCGCGCCGCCGTGCGCGCGCTGGAAGCCGCCCTGCCTCACGCCAACGAGACGCACACCGTCAAGTTCCTGTTCCTGCCGACCGAGCACGATCCCGACTCCTACGTGCGCGAACTGGGCTCCGAGGCCTTCGAGCGCTGCGTCGAGGAGGCCGTGCCGCTGTCGCGCCAGTTGCTGACCGTCAGCGCCGAGGGCTGCGACCTGGGCACGCCCGAGGGCCGCGCGCGCATGCTCAACCAGGCCAGGCCGCTGTGGAACCTGCTGCCCGAAGGCCTCTTGCGCCGCCAGTTGCTGGGCGAACTGGCCCGCCAGGGCCAGTTGCCGGAGGCCGAGTTGCAGGCATTGTGGCTGGGCGAACCGGCGCCTTCCGCTGCCCCTGCGCCCACCGCCACCGGCGAGCCAGCGGAGAAGCCACGCTGGCAGCCCAAAGCCAAGGGCGAGTGGAAGCCCAAGGGGGAATGGAAGGGCAAGGGCGACTGGAAGTCGCGCCGTGACCGCGAGGAAGAACGCCCCGCCGGCCCGCGCGTGACGCCGGCCACCGCGGCCGACAACGCCACCCGGCTGCTGCTGCAGCACAGCGAACTCTGGGACGCCCTCCCCGACGAAGACCGCGCCCTGCTCCACGACCTGCCGGGTGGCAACGGGGAACTTGTCCACTGGCTGGAGCGCCACCTGACCCACCATGGCGCCAGCCCCTGGGCCGTCGTCCAGGCCGGCCTGGCAGCGGACGGCCACGCCGAAGCCGTGCATCGGCTGGTGCGCAGTTCCCAGGAACTGGGCATCGAGGAGTCCGACCCCGCCGGCGACCTGGGCCGGGCCGTCACCGAGTTGCGCGCGCGCACGCCCGCAGCGCTGCCGGGCGGTGCCGGCGCTACCGACGAGGAGCGCCGCCGTGCGTTGGAAGCCCTGGCCCGACTGCGCGAACGCCATGGCGTCGCCCCGGGCTGAACCAGCGCTTGCACCCAATATTTGACCTGGCGATGAATTTGGCAGATACTCCAACGTTGTTTTCCGCGCGCGTCAACAAGAGTGACGGCAGAGAGATGCCGGGCCCGGCCACCCTGCGACACAGGGCACCTGACAGGTTTTGAAGGCCAAACCATCCGCCACCTCTGCACTCCAAACGATCACGCCAGCTTGTTCGCGCCACACCAGGGTCCCTCATAGATACCCCGGTGATGAAAGCCACCGCACCGTCGCCCCGCCGGTTTGAAACCGAGCCAGGGCAGGTCGCGGTGGCTGCTGCATTTCAGAATCGAATCTAGAACCGCCCCGCGCCACCCGCCGAAGGACCTGCATGACCGCCAAGAAGACCGCGACCAAGGCCAGCCCCGCCGAAGAACTGAAGAAGAAGCCTGCCGCCAAGACCGCAGCCGCCGAAGCGCCTGCCAAGGCCACCAAGGCAGCGGCGAAGCCTGCAGCCAAGGCCGCGGCCACAGCCGTAAGCGACGAGGACAAGCCCAAGCGCGGCCGCAAGCCCAAGGCGGCGACCGAGACCAAGAAGGTCGCGGGCAAGAAGGAAGCCGAGGAAGAGGACTTCGTCGACGTCGAGGCTGAGATCGAGGGCGAGGAGCCCGAGGCCGTCGAAGAGGTGGCCGCGGTCGAGGAAGACACGCCCAAGGCCAAGCCGCTGCGCATGAAGGTCAGCCGCGCCAAGGAGCGCGCGCTGATGCGCGAGTTCGGCCTGGAAGAGACCGCCCTGACCGAAGAGGAAGCCAGCAAGCGCCGCAGCGAGCTGAAGACCCTCATCAAGATGGGCAAGACGCGTGGTTTCCTGACGCACCAGGAAATCAACGACCACCTGCCCGAAAAGCTGGTCAACGAGGAAATCCTCGAAGCCATCGTGTCCATGCTCAACGACATGGGCATCGCCGTCTACGAGCAGGCACCCGACGCCGCCACGCTGCTGATCCAGGGCAACGCGACGACCACGTCGACCGAAGAGGAAGCCGAAGAAGCCGCCGAAGCGGCGCTGTCCACGGTGGACTCCGAATTCGGCCGCACGACCGACCCGGTGCGCATGTACATGCGCGAGATGGGCACGGTCGAGCTGCTAACGCGTGAAGGCGAAATCGAGATCGCCAAGCGCATCGAAGGCGGCCTGCAGGCCATGATGCTGGCCATCTCGGCCTCGCCCACGACCATCGCCCACATCCTGGAGATGGCCACCAAGATCCGCGCCGGCGAGATGCAGATCTCCGACGTCGTCGACGGCTTCGTGGCCGAAGACGAGGCCGACGACTACGTGGCCGAGGAAGACTTCGACGAATTCGACGAAGAAGACGACGATGACGGCAACGGCGGTTCCAAGGCGCTCACCAAGAAGCTCGAAGAGCTCAAGAACGCCGCGCTGGGCAAGTTCGAGATCATCACCACGGGCTTTGACAAGATGCGCAAGGCCTTCGAGAAGGACGGCTACAAGTCCGGCTCGTACAACAAGGCCCAGGAGACCATCAGCAGCGAGCTGATGACCATCCGCTTCACCGTCAAGACGATTGAAAAGCTGTGCGACATCCTGCGCAGCCAGGTGGACGACGTGCGCCGCTACGAGCGCGAACTGCGCAAGATCGTGGTCGACAAGTGCGGCATGCCGCAAGAGCACTTCATCAAGACCTTCCCACCCAACGCGCTGAACCTGAAGTGGGCCGAGAAGGAAGTCGCCGCGGGCAAGAACTACAGCATCATCCTGAGCCGCAACCTGCCGCCCGTGCAGGAACTGCAGCAAAAGCTCATCGACATCCAGGGCAAGGCCGTCGTGCCGCTTGACGATCTCAAGGAGATCAACAAGCGCATGAACGAGGGCGAGAAGGCCAGCCGCGACGCGAAGAAGGAAATGATCGAGGCCAACTTGCGCCTCGTGATCTCCATCGCCAAGAAGTACACCAACCGCGGCCTGCAGTTCCTGGACTTGATCCAGGAAGGCAACATCGGCCTGATGAAGGCGGTGGACAAGTTCGAATACCGCCGCGGCTACAAATTCTCGACGTACGCGACGTGGTGGATCCGTCAGGCCATCACCCGCTCCATCGCCGACCAGGCCCGCACCATCCGCATCCCGGTTCACATGATCGAGACGATCAACAAGATGAACCGCATCTCGCGCCAGCACTTGCAGGAATTCGGCTATGAGCCGGACGCCCCGACGCTGGCCGAGAAGATGGAGATCCCCGAGGACAAGATCCGCAAGATCATGAAGATCGCCAAGGAGCCGATCTCCATGGAGACGCCGATCGGCGACGACGACGACAGCCACCTGGGCGATTTCATCGAGGACACCAACAACACGGCGCCCATCGAGGCCGCGATGCAGGCCGGCCTGCGCGACGTGGTGAAGGACATCCTCGACAGCCTGACCCCGCGCGAAGCCAAGGTGCTGCGCATGCGCTTCGGCATCGAGATGCAGAGCGACCACACGCTGGAAGAAGTCGGCAAGCAGTTCGACGTCACCCGTGAGCGCATTCGCCAGATCGAAGCCAAGGCGATCCGCAAGCTGAAGCACCCGAGCCGTTCCGATAAATTGCGTACCTACCTCGACAATCTCTGATCGCGGTATTCGCAACAAAGGCCGGCATGTCCGGCCTTTCTTACGCCGATAAACTGTCCCCATGACCGCGATCCGCGAGCGCACCGTCCTTTTTGCCGACCTGCGCGGCAGCACCGGGCTGTACGAGTCCCTCGGCAATGCCGAGGCGAGCGCCATGGTCACCCAGACCGTGGGGCAGATCAGCGAGGCCGTGCTGGAAAGCGGCGGCCAGCTCATCAAGACGCTGGGCGACGGCCTGATGGCCGCCTTCGACGCGCCGCGCGACGGCGTGCGCGCCGCCCAGCGCATGCAGGAACTGCTCGAGAAGACCGTGCAGCGCGCCCGCCGTCAGAACAACCTCGCCCTGCTCTCCCTTCGTTTGCAGGTGGCGCTGGCGCGCGGCGAGGTCGTGGAGCTCAACGGCGACTGCTTTGGTGACGCGGTCAACGTGGCCGCCCGCCTCATCGACCATGCCGGCGACGGCGAGATCCTCATCACCGCCGAGGTGCTGGCCGGCCTGCACCACGCCTCCAAGGGGCGCTTCCGCAGCCTGGATCGCATCTCCGTGCGCGGCCGCATCGAGCCCGTGCACGTCTACCGCATGGACGCCGCGCCCCTGGTCAGCGCCGACGACACCGCCACCCAGTTCGGCGAGCCCATGCGCTCCACCGAGCCGGACGGCATGCGGCTGATCTGGCAGGACCTGGACCGCGTGTTCGATATCGGCTCCATGCCCATCATCCTGGGCCGCAGCGTGCAGGCCACCTATTGCATCACCGACGCCCGCGTGTCGCGCTCGCACGCTCGCATCGACTGGCAGGGCAGCAGCTTCGAGCTGACCGACCTGTCCTACAACGGCACCTACGTCCGCTTCGGCGACTCGGGCGAACTGCTCAGCCTCAAGCGCGGCAGCTGCACGCTGCACGGCAGCGGCATCATCGGCCTGGGCGGCCTGCCCACCGACCTGCAGTCGCCCTGCGTTCGCTTCGAGGTGCTGCACTTCTACGACACGGAGCCCCAGCCTTTCGGCGGCCCCCGTTCAAGACGGTAGCCCCAGCGCATGCGTTTTTCTCCCGAACCGCCGCAGCGCCACGGCGCCATCCCTTCTGGCCCGGACACGGCCGTCCTGTTGTGCAACCTCGGCACACCTGACGCGCCCACGGCCCCTGCCCTGCGCCGCTACTTGGCGCAGTTCCTGGCCGACCCGCGCGTCGTCGAGATCCCCAGGCTCATCTGGCTGCTCATCCTGCACGGCATCATCTTGCGCGTGCGCCCGGCCAAGTCGGCAGCCAAGTACGCCACCGTCTGGACGCCCGAGGGCTCGCCGCTCAAGGTCTGGACCGACAAGCAGGCCAAGCTGTTGCAAGGCATGCTGGGCGAGCGCGGCCTGCGCGTGCGCGTGGCTTATGCCATGCGCTACGGCGCACCCGCCATCGCCGCCACGCTGGACGCCCTCAAGCGCGAGGGCGTGCGCCGCGTGCTGGTGCTGCCGGCCTACCCGCAGTACTCGGGCGCCACGACGGCCAGCGTCATCGACGACGTGGCTCGCTGGGCGCTCAAGACCCGCCACGTACCCGAGCTGCGCTTCGTGAATCGCTATCACGACGATGCCGGCTACATCGCCGCGCTGGCTCAGAGCGTGCGCGAACACTGGCAGCGCGAGGGCCGTGGCGACAAGCTCGTCATGAGCTTTCACGGCATGCCCGAACGTACCCTGCACCTGGGCGACCCCTACCACTGCGAATGCCTGAAGACCGGCCGGCTGCTGGCCGAAGCCCTGGGCCTGAAGGAGGGTGAGTGGCTGGTCAGCTTCCAGAGCCGTTTCGGCAAGGCCAAGTGGCTGGAGCCCTATACCGAGCCCAGCCTCGTCAAGCTCACCAAGGGCGGCGTCAAGGCGGTCGATGTCATTTGCCCCGGCTTCTCGGCCGACTGCCTGGAAACGCTGGAAGAAATCGACCAGGAGGCCCGCGCGGCCTTCCTGGCGGCCGGCGGCCAGCGCTTTGCCTACGTGCCCTGCTTGAACGACCACCCGGCCGGCATGAGGGCCCTGGCCGCCCTGGCCGAGCGCCACCTGCAAGGCTGGCCGACGGCAGCGCCCCACCCCGACACGCTCGCCCTGCAGCGCCAGCGCGCGTTGGCAGCTGGAGCCCAGGAATGACCGAGCCGCTGACCAGCATGCGCCTGGACAAATGGCTCTGGGCCGCGCGCTTCTACAAGACCCGTGCCCTGGCCGTGGACGAGATCAACCTGGGCCGCGTGCGCGTGGGCGGCCAGCCCGTCAAGCCGGCGCGCGACGTGAAGGTCGGCGACGTGCTCAACCTCCGCACCGGCAACATCACCCGCGAGGTCGAGGTCAAAGGCCTGTCCAACCAGCGCGGGCCGGCGCCGCAGGCTCAACTGCTCTATGCCGAGACCCCCGCCAGCATCACGGCCCGCGAGGCCGCCGCCGAGGCCAGGCGCCTGGCCCCGGAACCCGCGGCGACCATAGAGCAAGGCCGCCCCACCAAGCAAGACCGCCGCCGCCTGGCGCAGTGGGATCGCTGGTCGGTCTCCCTGGACGACGCCGAGGACCCAGGCGACCCGGGTTGACCCGGATAATCCATATTGAATCTCCCCTCTTGAAACCTGGACATCGCGCCCCGATGTCCAAGCGATAGCGTTTTCTTTTTTGAGTTAATGCCCCCACGCCCGCATCCGCGAGCTGCCCCCCAAGGGGGCGGTCAGCGGTTTCGGGCGGCCGTGCACCACTGACATGACTACCGACACCCCCCTGCCCGAAGACGCAGCCGGCGCCCCCGAGCCCACGGCCGCTGAACTGAACCCCGAGATCAAGATCGCCGAGCTGGAAGGCCGCCTCGCCGAGATGAGCGACGCCTACCTGCGCGCCAAGGCCGAGGTGGAGAACATCCGCCGCCGTGCCGACGAGGACGTCTCCAAGGCCCGCAAGTTCGCCGTCGAAGGCTTTGCCGAGGCCATGCTGCCCATCATGGACAGCCTGGAGGCCGCCATCGCCACGCCCGGCGCGGCCGTCGAGACGGTGCTGGAAGGCGTGCACGCCACCCGCCGCCAGCTCTCCAGCGCCCTGGAACGCAACAAGGTCGTCGAGATCAACCCGGCCGCCGGCACCAAGTTCGACCCCCACCAGCACCAGGCCATCTCCGTGGTGCCGGCCCCTGGTCAGGACGCCAACACGGTCGTCGCCGTGCTGCAAAAGGGCTTCCTGATCGCCGACCGCGTGCTGCGCCCGGCACTCGTGACGGTTTCCGCGCCCAAGTGATGCATTTGAAACGTCGTTTCTCTTGAAACGGCGCGACTGATCCACAACTCGAACACATCCAACAAATTCTTCAGGAGTACCCCATGGGAAAGATCATCGGCATTGACCTGGGCACGACCAACTCGTGCGTCGCCGTCATGGAAGGCAACACCACCCGCGTGATCGAGAACGCGGAAGGTGCGCGCACGACGCCGTCCATCATTGCCTACCAGGAAGACGGCGAGATCCTCGTCGGCGCCTCGGCCAAGCGCCAGGCCGTCACGAACCCGCGGAACACGCTGTACGCCGTCAAGCGCCTGATCGGCCGCAAGTTCAGCGAGAAGGAAGTCCAGAAGGACATCGACCTGATGCCCTACACCATCGCGGCCGCCGACAACGGCGACGCCTGGGTGGAAGTGCGCGGCAAGAAGTTCGCGCCCCCGCAGGTCAGCGCCGAAGTGCTGCGCAAGATGAAGAAGACCGCCGAGGACTACCTCGGCGAGGAAGTGACCGAGGCCGTCATCACGGTGCCGGCCTACTTCAACGACGCCCAGCGCCAGGCCACCAAGGACGCCGGCCGCATCGCGGGCCTGGACGTCAAGCGCATCATCAACGAGCCCACCGCTGCGGCGCTGGCCTTCGGCCTGGACAAGCACGGCAAGGGCGACCGCAAGATCGCCGTCTATGACCTGGGCGGCGGCACGTTCGACGTCTCCATCATCGAGATCGCCGACGTCGACGGCGAGAAGCAGTTCGAGGTGCTGTCCACCAACGGCGACACCTTCCTCGGCGGTGAAGACTTTGACCAGCGCATCATCGACTACATCATTGCCGAGTTCAAAAAGGAACAAGGCGTCGACCTGACCAAGGACGTGCTGGCCCTGCAGCGCCTGAAGGAAGCCGCCGAGAAGGCCAAGATCGAGCTCTCCAACAGCTCGCAGACCGACGTCAACCTGCCCTACATCACGGCAGACGCGACCGGCCCCAAGCACCTCAACATCAAGCTGACCCGCGCCAAGCTGGAGTCGCTGGTGGATGAGCTGATCGAGCGCACCATCGCCCCCTGCCGCATCGCCATCAAGGACGCCGGCGTGTCGGTCGCCGACATCGACGACATCATCCTGGTCGGCGGCATGAGCCGCATGCCCAAGGTGCAGGAGAAGGTCAAGGAGTTCTTCGGCAAGGAGCCGCGCAAGGACGTCAACCCCGACGAGGCCGTGGCCGTCGGTGCCGCCATCCAGGGCCAGGTCCTGGGCGGCGAACGCAAGGACGTGCTGCTGCTGGACGTCACCCCGCTGTCCCTGGGCATCGAGACCCTGGGCGGCGTGATGACGAAGATGATCAAGAAGAACACGACCATCCCGACCAAGTTCAGCCAGACCTTCTCCACCGCCGACGACAACCAGCCGGCCGTGACCATCAAGGTCTACCAGGGTGAGCGCGAGCTGGCTCAGGCCAACAAGTCGCTGGGCGAGTTCAACCTCGAAGGCATCCCGCCGGCTCCGCGCGGCGTGCCCCAGATCGAGGTCAGCTTCGACATCGACGCGAACGGCATCCTGCACGTCGGCGCCAAGGACAAGGGCACCGGCAAGGAAAACAAGATCACCATCAAGGCGAACTCCGGCCTGTCCGAGGCCGAGATCGAGAAGATGGTGAAGGACGCCGAAGCCAACGCCGCCGAGGACAAGAAGAAGGTCGAGCTCGTCACCGCCCGCAACCAGGCCGACGGCATGGTGCACAGCGTGCGCAAGTCGCTGACCGAGCATGGCGACAAGCTCGATGCGGCCGAGAAGGACAAGATCGAAGCCGCCGCCAAGGAACTGGAAGAAGCCATCAAGGGCGACGACAAGGCCGACATCGAGGCCAAGACCGAAGCCCTGATGACCGCCAGCCAGAAGCTGGGCGAGAAGATCTACGCCGAGCAGCAAGGCGCCCAGGCAGCCGCCGCCGCAGCAGCGGGTGCCGAGCAGCCGCAGGCCGCACAGTCCGCCGCCGGTCATGGCGAAGCCAAGCGCCCGGCCGACGACAACGTCGTGGATGCCGACTTCAAGGAAGTCAAGGACAGCAAGTAATCCTTCGAATGGCTGTACAGCCCGGGAGCGCTTCAAAGCGCCCTCGGGCTTTTCCCTTGAAAGAGAAGCATGGCTTCCAAGCGTGATTACTACGAAATCCTCGGCGTCGCCAAGAACGCGACCGAGGACGACATCAAGAAGGCCTACCGCAAGCTGGCCATGAAATTCCACCCTGACCGCAACCAGGGTGACGGCGCCAAGGCCGCGGAGGAGAAGTTCAAGGAGGCCAAGGAGGCCTACGAGATGCTCACCGACGCGCAAAAGCGCGCGGCCTACGACCAGTACGGCCACGCCGGCGTCGACCCCAACATGGGCGCGGGCGGCTTCCGTGGCGCTCCGGGTGCGGAGGGCTTCGGCGGCTTCGCCGAGGCCTTTGGCGACATCTTCGGCGACATCTTTGGCGGCCAGGGCGGCGCCCGGCGCGGTGGCGGCGGTGGCCAGCAGGTCTACCGTGGCAGCGACCTCAGCTACGCCATGGAGATCACGCTGGAAGAAGCCGCACGCGGCAAGGAAACGCAGATCCGCATCCCCAGCTGGGAGAACTGCGAGACCTGCGGTGGCTCGGGCGCCAAGCCCGGCACCAGCGCCAAGACCTGCGGCTCCTGCCAGGGTTCGGGCACAGTGCACATGCGCCAGGGCTTCTTCAGCATCCAGCAGACCTGCCCGCACTGCCATGGCAGCGGCAAGATCATTCCCGACCCCTGCACGGCCTGCAACGGCCAGGGCAAGGTGAAGAAGCAGAAGACGCTGGAGGTCAAGATCCCCGCCGGCATCAACGAGGGCATGCGCATCCGCTCCGCGGGCAATGGCGAGCCCGGCGTGAACGGCGGCCCGAGCGGCGATCTCTACATCGAGATCCGCATCAAGCAGCACGAGATCTTCGAGCGCGACGGCGACGACCTGCATTGCACGATGCCGGTCTCTCTCGTCACGGCAGCGCTGGGCGGCACGATCGAGGTGCCCACGCTGGGCGGCAAGGCTGAGATCGAACTGCCCGAGGGCACGCAGCACGGCAAGACCTTCCGCCTGCGCGGCAAGGGCATCAAGGGCGTGCGCTCCAGCTACCCCGGCGACCTGTACTGCCACATCGCCGTGGAGACCCCGGTCAAGCTCACCGAGCACCAGAAGAAGCTGCTCAAGGAGCTCGACGAGTCGCTCAAGAAGGGCGGCGAGAAACACTCGCCCAACGCCAAGAGCTGGACCGACCGGGTCAAGGATTTGTTCAAGTAAACCGGCGCCACACCACACAAGCCGCAGGGTCTGAAGAAAGGCCCTGCGGCTTTTTTTCGTTGTTTTTTGCGTGTAACGCGAAGGCAGCCTGCGTCGAAAGTCACGGCGCGCACCGCGAGCGCGTACTAACCAGATGACAACACCAGCCGCATAAACCCTAAAGTCAGCCGACTGTCACATTGACCACCCATAAGTGATCCCTGCCCCGCTATTCCTGCTCAGAGTCCACGGCCACGCGCCGCGGTGGGGGTTGGCATGTTCCTGATGGACAACACCATCCAGGCAGCGTCGGCACTGATCATCGACAGCAACGCCAACTCGCGCAGCCTGATGTCCGCCCAGTTGCGCGACCTGGGCGTGGGCACGGTGCGGCAGACGCCGCGCGTCAAGGATGCGCGCGTGATGCTGGAGCACCAGACCTTCGACATCGTGCTGTGCGACTACCACTTCGACAGCAGTGACTCCTCGGGCCAGGACCTGCTGGACGAACTGCGTCGCGAAGGCCTGCTGCCCTACTCCACCGTCTTCGTCATGGTGACCAGCGAGGCCACCTACGCCAAGGTTGCCGAGGCCGCCGAGGCCGCGCTCGATGCCTACCTCATCAAGCCCTACACCAGCGCCAACCTCGCCGAGCGGCTGGCCAGCGCCCGCCAGCGCAAGCGCATCCTGAAGGGCATCTTCGAGGCCATCGAGAACCAGGACTTCGAGACCGCCGCCAACCTGTGCCTGGCGCGCTTCGAGACCAAGGGCAAGTATTGGCTCTACGCCGCGCGCATCGGCGCCGAGCTGCTGCTGCGGCTGAAGCGCTTTGACGACGCCCGCATCCTCTACGAGGCCATCATCGCCGCCAAGACCGTGCCCTGGGCGCGCCTGGGCGTCGCACGCACCGAGGTGGCCAGCGGCAACCTGCAGAAGGCCCGCCGCACGCTGGAAAACCTCATCGGCGAGCTGCCCGACTACGCCGACTCGCACGACCTGATGGGCCACGTGCAGATGGAACAGGGCGACCTCGGCGAGGCGCTCAAGACCTACCAGACCGCCGCGACGCTGACGCCTGGCTGCCTGCTGCGCCTGCAGCGCTGCGGATCGCTGGGCTTCTACGCCGGCCAGCGCCAGGAGGCGCTGAAGATGCTGGAGCGCGCCATGTCCCAGGGACTGCGCTCCAAGCTCTTCGACATGCTCAGCGTCGTGCTCCTCGGGCTGATGCGCTTCGATGCCAAGGACCACAAGGGCTTCAAGTACGCCCACGACGCGCTGATCGCCGCGCTGGAACGCGCGCCGGGCTCCATCCGCCTGCAGCGCTTCGACCTCGTCTTCCGGGGCCTGTCCTACCTGTTGGAGCGCCGCGTGGGCCAGGCCCTGGTCGTCGCCCGCGAGTTCACCGGGCATGCCGATGCCGGCAACTTCGACCTTGAGGCTGCGTCGCTGCTGACCGCGTTGTGGATACGCCTGTCCAGCCAGGAGGTGGAGCTCGAGGAGATGATGCCCATCCTGAAGCAGCAGGGCATGCGCCACTGCACGGCCAAGGCCAGCACCGAGATCCTCGTCGCGATGACCGAAGGCCACGAGAAGGCGGCCGAGCAGTTCCGCGAATGCCACCACGAGATCTTCAACGTTGCCGAGACGGCCATGCGCCACTCGATGCGCGGCAGCGCCAGGACGGCCGTCGAACTGCTCATCCAGCAGGGCGAGATGACGCGCAACGCCAAGCTCATCGACATGGCCGGCGCCGTACTCAAGCGCCATGCCGAGAAGGTCGACAACGCCGACGAGCTGTCCCGGCAGATCGACGATCTCAGCGGCCGCTTCGTCAAGCCCATGGCCGGCGCCGGACAAAAGACGCGCGCTGCGGGTGGCGTCACACTGCGCACCGCTGCCGCCGCGACTGCCGAAGCAACCTGACAGGCAGGTGAACCGCGGAGGCCCTGCGTGCCGCGAGAATGTGCGGCTGCACTCCTCGTCGCCGTCACCCCCATGTCCTTTCTGAAGCGCCTGCTCGCCTGGTTCCGCCCCGACACCACGCGTCCCCTGACCCAGGCCTGGCTGGCCGCCCTGTGGATGGGCGTGCTGGCCAACTGGCCGCTGTGGAAGCAGTTGCAGTCGCTGCCCGAGATCAGCGGCGTGCGCGGCGCCGTCTTCATCGTCGCCTTTGCCAGCATGGTTACAGCCGCCACCGGCGCTCTTCTGAGCCTGCTGGCCTGGCCCCGCTTCATCAAGGGCCTGCTCGTCGTGCTGCTGCTTGTGAGCGGGGCTCTGGCCTATTTCATCGGCAGCTACGGCATCGTCTTCGACCCCACCATGGTCGTGAACATGCTGCAGACCGATGCACGCGAGACGCGCGACCTGCTGAGCTGGCGGCTGTTCGCCAGCCTGCTGCTGCTGGGCGCCCTGCCCGCCTGGTGGCTGCTGCGTCGGCCCGAGGCGCCCGCGCAGGCCTTCGCCCAGCGCCTGGGCGGCAACCTCGCCGCCTTTGGCCTGGCCCTCGTCGCCATGGTGCTGCTGGCGCTGGCCGTGTTCGCCGACCTGTCGTCGACGATGCGCAACTACAAGACCATCCGCTACATGGTCACGCCGCTGAACGCGGTCTACTCGGTCAGCAGCGCCGCGCTGCGCCGCCAGGCGGCCCCCAGCGGCCCGCCGGCCGTCATCGGCGCCGACGCCCGCCTGCTGCCGCGCACCGACGGTGCCAAGCCGCCGCTGCTGCTGCTCGTCGTCGGCGAGACGGCACGGGCCATGAACTTCAGCCTCAACGGCTATGCGCGACCCACCAACCCTGAGCTGGCCAAGTTGCCGGTCGTGTCCATGCGCCAGGTCACGTCCTGCGGCACGGCCACGGCAGCCTCCCTGCCCTGCATGTTCTCGCCGCTGGGCCGCACGGCCTTTGGCGACCTCAAGGGCACGCAGGAGAACCTGCTGGACATCCTGCAACGCGCCGGCCTGGCCGTGCTGTGGCTGGACAACCAGAGCGGCTGCAAGGGCCTGTGCGACCGCGTGCCCAACAGCCCCACGTCCAAGCTGCCCGAAGGCGCCGCGCCGCTGCCGGCAGGCCTGTGCAACAAGGACGAACTGGGCGAAGAGGAATGCTTCGACGAGTCGCTGCTGCATGAACTCGACAAGCGCATCGCCGCACTGGACCCCGAACGCGTCAAGCGCGGCCTCGTGCTCGTCATGCACCAGATGGGCAGCCACGGCCCGGCCTACTTCAAGCGCTCGCCGGCCGACCTCAAGCCCTTCCAGCCCGAGTGCAAGAGCAATGCGCTGCAGCAGTGCGAGCGCCAGCAGGTCGTCAATGGTTACGACAACACCCTCGTGACGACCGACCGGCTGCTGGCCCGCTCCATTGCCTGGCTGCAGGGCCAGAAGACCTTCGACGTGGGCATGCTCTACGTCTCCGACCACGGTGAGTCCCTGGGCGAGAACGGCCTGTACCTGCACGGCATGCCCTACGCGATGGCCCCCGCCGAGCAGACTCATGTGCCCATGGTGCTGTGGGTACCCGAGGGCGGCGCGCTGGCCGCGTCGCTCAAGCCCGGCTGCCTGCAGTCCCTGCGCGACAAGCCCGCGTCGCACGACAACCTGTTCCACACGGCCATGGGCTGGGTGGGCGCGCGGGCCGATGTCTACAAGCCCGAGTGGGACTTGCTGGCGGGCTGCCGCAACTAGGGCGCGGCGGCGTCACTGCCTCATCTCATACACCGGCGTCGGGCTCTCGCCCTTTTCGGCGAGCGCAATCAACTCCTTCAGCCGCCCGGCATCCCGCGGGTCCTTGGTCTGTCCCACCAGGGTCTTCAGGATGGCCACGTAGGCCACCTGCTGCGCCTGCGCCGCCGGTGCCTCGATGTCTGGCTTCACGCCCACGCCCTCCCAGTTGGTCTTGGTGATGGGGTTGATGGCACGCGCCGTGGGGATGTTGATGACGAGGCCATGGCCCAGGCTGAAGCGGTCGCCGGCGTTGGCACCGCCGCCAGTCGTCTGCCCCACCAGCGTGGCGCGCTTCTGGGTCTGGAAGTCGTAGGCGCATTCCTCGCCGCCGGAGAACGTGCGCCCCGAGGTCAGCACGTAGACGGGCTTGGCGTAGCGCGGCGACGCGGCGGCCGTGGTCCAGAACTGTTGGGTCTGGTCGACGTTGCGGGTGTAGATGTCGTTCAGGTGGCGTTCATCGCCCAGCGGGAAGAAATGGCTCATCCACAGCGCCACGCTGGTGGGTGAGCCGCCGCCATTGCGGCGCAGGTCCAGGATGAGGGCATCGCTGCCTTCCACGAGGCTCATGGCGGCGGCATAGCCCGGGCCCACCAGGTCCGGCGGTCCGAAGCCGCGCAACTCCACGTAGGCCACGTTGCCGGGCAGGCGCTGCACCTTCTCGATGCCATAGCTCATCTGGCCCACCTCCACGCGCTGGCGTTGCATGTCCTCCGCGCTGGGCACGGCGTTCGGACCGGCGGGGTCCTCACGGAAGCGGGGGTCGAAGAAGACGCGGAAGTGCTTGTCGTGGCCGAGGGCGCGCAGGTCCTTGGAGATTGCTTCAGCGAACTCGGGCGCCGGGATGCCCGCACCGTAGGCCTGCACCTTGGCAGGCAAGGCGCCGTTGATCTGCGCGGCCACGTCGGGAAAGACGTAGTTCGCGGTGAGCTTGGTGGCCAGGGTCTGCATGACCTCGGCTCGCTGCTGGGCGGTAAGCGGTGGCAGGTCGGGCTTGGGTGGTGCAGCCAAGACCGGCGCGCAGGCCAGGATGGAGGTGGCAATCAAGCCCGGCAGGGCCAGGCGGCGGAGCGATGTCGTCATGGTGATGTCCTCGGAGCTGACTACTAAACGATTAGTAGATTGGGTTCAAAAAAAGCGCGGGGCCCCGCGCGCGGTGAAGGGAGCGATCAGTCAGTTAGCGGCTGCACGGCCAGGGTCTCGATCACCCAGTCGCCGCCGCTGACGGTATGGCCGGCGTAGCTGACCTGGGCGCGGCCCTTGGGGCCCTGGAAGATGATGGTGAAGCGCGCCTTGCCGCCTACGGGATCGTCGATGCCCCAGAGGTGGAAGTCGCGCGAGCCCCAGGTGTGGATGCGGCCGTGGAAGCTCTTGCGATCGAAGCTCACGGGCAGGCCGGTCACTGCAGCCACGCGGGCGTCGGCGCTGATGACACGCATCAGCTGGCTGGCTTCATCGGACATCGCCATGGGCGGCGGCGCAGCGGGTTCCGCCAATTCGGGCAGCCTTGGCGGCTCCGGCAGCGGCGGGAGCGACGGCTTGCCGGACTGCGGCGGCGTGGCGCCCATGGCCGTCATCGCCGCGAGCCAGCCGCGCACGTTGGCGTCGATGGGCCGGGGCTCGCCATCCTCGCTGTAGGTCTCCTGCACCTGCCCCTGGGCATCCATGCTGATGCGGTAGTGGCGCTGCTTCTCGCCGAGGTAGCTGGCGGTGTAGTCACGGTGGTTGCCGGGCGTCAGCGCGCCGCTGGAGGAGGCGTCGATGGTGAGGTTGGTGAGCAGGTGGGCGGGCGGCGCCACCTGCAGGCCCACCAGCGCGGTGCAGCAGACCGCAAACCCGAGGATGGCCGTGGTGCGCCAGTTGGCTGGCCGTGGCGTACCGGCCAGCAGGTGCTCCACGCGTTTGAACAGGCCGCCGCCGCCCGCGGCCAGCACAAGCGCTGGCATGCGTCCGCGCTGCAGCCCCGCCAGCGCTTCGGCCAGCGCGACGGCGTCACCGCAAGCCGACACGGCCAGGTCGTCGCAGGCATGCTCGCGTTCCTCGCGAATGCGCCGGCTCAACCACCACATGGCCGGGTGATGGAAGAGCAGGCCCTCGGTCACGCACTGCAACGCGTTCCAGCACCAGTCCAGCCGGCGGATGTGTGCCAACTCGTGGGCCAGCAGCGCCTCGATCTGGTCGGCTGGCAGGCGGGTCAGCAGACCCAGCGGCAACCAGATGACCGGCCGCAGCACGTGCGTGGTGAAGGGCGACACGACACGTTGCGCCAGCCGCACCGAGACGCGGCGGCCAATGCCGAGCGCGGTGGCAAGCGCGTCCACCCTGGCCTGCCAATGCGGCGGCAGCGCGTTGTAGGGTTGGGCCTCGATGCGCCCCAGCAGCCGCCAGCCGCCGACCTGGCGCAGCATCATGGTCGCCACGCCCAGCAGCCAGGCCTGCGAAAGCACCACGAGCAGCCAGTCCTGCCACGACGGCACCACGGCCACCGCTAGCGGCTGCATGCCCGGCTCGCGCACCGGGCCACCCAGCCAGGGCAGGCCTGCAGCGGCAGTCGGCGACGGCGGTTGCCAGCACAGCACAAAGGTGGCCAGCGGCGCCAGCAGCATGGCGACCAGGCAGGCCATGCCCAACGCATGACGCGCCCTGGCCGATGCCGACCGAAGCGCGTTGAAACCGAGCGAGGCCAGCAACGCGATGAGCGCGAGCTGCCAGACCGAGTGCAGCAGCGCCTGCACGAGCGCGGATGCAAGGCTGAGTTGCAGATTCATCGTCGCGGAACAGCTCAGGATTGGCGGCGGCGTTTGGCTTGCGCAATCAGCTTGGAGATGGCATCCAGCTCCTCGGGGCTGGCTTGGTCGTCATCCAACGCGCGTTGCACCAGCTTGAAGGCCGAGCCCGAGAAGGCGTTGGCCATGAAGCTCTTCAGCATGGACGACTGCACCACGGGCTCGGAGTACAGCGCCGCGTAGCGGTGGCTGCGCTCGGAGTCGTCGCGCGCGACGAGCTCCTTCTCCGTCATGATGGTCAGCATCTTCAGCACGGTGGTGTAGGCCGTGTCCTTGCTGCGCAACAACTCGTCATGCACCTGGCGCACGGTGGCCGGCGCGCCTAGGGCCCAGAGCGCACGCAGGATGGCGAGCTCACCGTCGGTGGGTAGAGGGTTGGTCATGCTGAGGCCCGGCGAACAAACTACTAACTTGATAGTACTATTTCATTAGTAGATAACGAAGTCAACAGGTTTCGAATGCTCCGCCCGCGCTAGAACAAGCTCCCCTGCGCCGACGGCTTCATCGGCCGCTTGAACAGGCTCAGCTCCACCGGCCGCCGCTCCGTGCGCAGCCCATGCTTGCGCGCGACGCGGCGCAGACGCGAGCGCAGCAACTCCGCCCAGACGCCCTCGCCCGTAAAGCGGGTGCCGAAGCGGGCATCGTTGTCCTTGCCGTCGCGCATGTCGCGGATGCGGGCCATGACGCGATCGGCGCGCTCGGGGAAGTGGCGTTGCAGCCAGTCCTGGAACAGCGGGTTCACCTCCCAGGGCAGGCGCACCGGGATGCTGAAGGCGCTGCGCGCGCCGGCCGCGACGGCTGCTTCGACGATGCGCTCCAACTCCGGCTCGTTGATGAACGGGATGATGGGCGACACGCTGACGCCCACCGGCACGCCCGCCTCGGCCAGCGCCTTGATGGCCTTCAGTCGCCGTGCGGGGGCCGCAGCGCGCGGCTCCAGGATGCGCGCCAGTTCGTTGTCCAGCGTCGTGATGGAGAGGTAGACCGACACCAGGCCCTGCGCTGCCATGGGCGCGATCAGGTCCAGGTCGCGCTCGATGCCTGAAGATTTGGTGACCACCGAGAACGGGTGGTTGCATTCGGCCAGCACCTCGACGACGCGGCGCGTGATGCCGAGCTTGCGCTCAATGGGCTGGTAAGCATCGGTCGCCGTGCCGATGACCAGCGAGCGAGGCTCGTAGCGCGGGCGTGCGAGTTCCTCACGCAACCGCTCCGCGGCGTTGACCTTGGCGATGATGCGGGTCTCGAAGTCCAGGCCCGGCGACAGGTTCAGGTAGCTGTGCGTGGGCCGTGCGAAGCAATAGATGCAGCCGTGCTCGCAGCCCCGGTAGGGGTTGATGGAGTAGTCGAAGGCAATGTCGGGCGACTGGTTGGTCGAGATGATCTTCTTCGCGTGCTCCTCGATGATCTGCGTGGCCAGGGGCACATGCTCTTCGGTGGCATCCTGGTCCAGCGTGCCCCAGCCGTCGTCGTATTGCTCGCGCTCCCGCTGGTCGAAGCGATGCTGCATGGCCGTGGCCGTGCCCCGGCCCTTGATGGAGTCGAGCGGCACAAGGGCCGGCTGGGCAGTGGCGATACGGATCTTGGCGGGCGGCATACTGTAAATATATACAGTATTCCCTCACCCTGCCAGCCGCGGGGTGACGCCCCGGAACGCCGTCAGCGGTTGTCGATGCGCTTCAGTGCCGCAGGTTGCAATTCGGCCATCTGGCCCGTCATCGCCGCGGCCGGCAGGCGCTGGATCTCGCGGTTGATGGCGCGGATGTTTTCTTCATGCGCCGCGATGCTGTCGCGCAGTGCCTGCAACTGCTCGCTGGTGAGGTCCATGCTGACGCGGGGCGACGTCAGCGCCTGGCGCTTGGTCGTCAGCGCCTTGGCCTCGGTCATCAGCTCGGCGTTCAAGATGGCGAAGCGCTCGCGGTCGCGGTTGGTCTGCGTGTCGGGCGGGACGCGACGCGCCTCGGGGGCGGCCGCAGGCGGTGGTGCCACCTGCACGGCAGGTGCCGACGCCGCCGGTGCCGCGGCCTGCGCCCGGCTCGTCAGCACCTCCACGCCGTCGGTCGTGCGATAGCGGCGCGCCTCCAGTGTCTGCGCCGCAACCGGCAGGGCGGCGCACAGGGCCAGCAACAAGAGGGTTCTCACAGATTGCTCCTGTAGAACGGGCTTTGCATGCGCACCACCGCCTCGCTCTGGATCTTGATGCGCGGCCCGCTGACGAGTGGCCGTGTGCAGGAGTCCACCAGCGGCCCGCCGCCAATGCCGAAGGGGTCGCTCATGCCCTGGGCCTGCAACGGATGGCCGCCGGGCAGCGCATTGACGGCCGCGTGGATCATGCGGCCCACGACGGGCACGATGAGGCGGTAGCAGTAGCTCACGCGCACGTGCAGGATGTTGGCGTCCTGCACCGACACGCCCGAGGACGCGCCCGGGTTGGGGTTGCGAAAGTTCAGTGTGTCGTTGGGGATCTCGGTGCCACCGACCCCGTCCAGCCGCGCCTTGCCGAAGTCGGTGAAGGCCTGCGTCGTCGGGTTGAGCACGTCGATGCTGGCCAGGTTGGCGACCGAGATTTCGGTGAAGGCCTTGGTGCGTGCGGTGGCGAAGCCGGTCATCGAGGCCTCGCTCGCGAACAGCGGCGTGAGGCCAGCCGCCAGCGCCTTCTTCATCTCGTTCTTGCTGCCGTTGTGCACGGCGCCGGCGCGGGCGGCCAGCAGGCTCGCGTGGTTCAGCACGGCGCGCGCCTGGTACAGCAGCCCCCACTGCACCACGCCCAGCACCAGGAAGATGAGCATGGGGAAGACAACGAGGAACTCGGTGGCCGATTGACCGACTTGGCCGACCTGGCCGCCCTGCCCCCTGCTTGCGCGCGACTTCATGACGCGTCCGCCGCAAAGGCGAGTTGCAGGCCGGGCCGCCAGCCGCGCCGAGTCGCCTCGCCCGCCGCCATTTCGATGACGCGGCGCGCTCGCAGGCAGGACTTGGCGCGCCACGGCGGTACTGCAGGGCAGACGCGCTGGATGACGCCATCGCGGTCGACGAAGACCACATCGATGGCATAGCCCATGCCCACCGTGTGCACCATGTTGCAGGCGTCGATGAGCATGGCCTGCCCGTGCTGGAGCGGCGGGCGGCCCAGCAGGCCGCGCATGCGCTCCAGCATGGTCTCGGTGCGGCGCAGCTCCAGCGGCAGCGCCCCGCCGGCCATGTCCTCACTGCTCATGTACTGCTCAACCATCAGACCGTGATCCCCGACTGCAGGAACTTCACCGCAATGGGGAACATCAACACGACGAAAGTGATCGGGAAGATGAACACGACCAGCGGGAATATCAGCTTCACCGGCGCCTCCATCGCGAGCTTCTCGGCGCGCTGGAAGCGCTCCACGCGGCGCTGCTCGGCCTGGAAGCGGAAGGTGGACCCGAGGCTCGCGCCCATGCGCTCGGCCTGCACGACGGCGCTGACGAAGCTGGACACCTGCGGCACGCGCACGCGCTCGTCCATGCGGCGTAGCGCCTCGCTGCGCGTCAGGCCCGAGCGCAGGTCGCGCAGCACCAGGCTCAACTCGCTCTTCATCGGCCCGGCGGGCCCCTTGGCCACGGCCTGAGAGATGGCGCCCGCCATGTTCAGCCCGGCCTCCACGCCCATGGTCAGGAAGTCGAGGTAGGTGGGCAGCGCCCGCACGATGTTCTTCTGGCGCGTCTTCAGCGAGTCGCGCAGCCAGATGCGCGGGTAGATGTAGCCGAAGGCCGCGGCGATGAGCACGTAGAGCCAGCCGAACATGTCGATGGCCGACAGCGCCACCGCGGTCATCGCCGAGAAGCCCAGCAGGCTGATCAGGCACAGAGAGATGAACTGGCGCGGGCTCATCAGGTACAGCAGCCCCGACAACCGCAGCGCCTCGGCCGGACCGGAGACGAGCTTGTCGGGGATGCGCTGGCTGACGTGGTAGTCCATGAAGCGAACGAGCGGCCACAGCATGCGCAGCGCGCGCGGCAGCGGGTCGAGGTACTCACGGTCCTCATCGGGCACCTCGGCCTTCAGGCGACTCGCGCTGAAGATGACGGCGGCCGCGAAGGCCACGAAGGCCAGGCCAACCAGAAGCGAGATGACGATCTGTTCCATGGCTAGACGTCGATCGCCGTGATGCGGCGGATGAAGAAGTAGCCGATCAGGTCGGCAACGAGAATGACGGCCGACACCACCCAGCCGTACCAGGTCGTGAACAGCGGCGCCATCGCCTCGGGCTCCATGGACTTGAGCACCAGGATGAGGAAGAGCGGCAGGCAGGCCATCACCAGGCCTTGCATCTTTCCCTGCGCGGTGAGGCTGCGGATCTTGCCCTCCATCTGCAGCTTGGCGCGTATGGTCTTGGCGATGGACTCCAGCGTCTCGGCCAGGTTGGCGCCCACCTCACGCGACAAGGCCATGCCGGCCGTCACCATGGCCATGTCGCCCAGCGGCACGCGCTTTTCCAGGTTGCGCAGCGCCACGCCGAAGTCGACGCCCAGACGCAGTTCGCGCAGCAGCAGCTCGAACTCCTGCGAGATCGGCGGCTTGCCTTCGCTGGCCACGCTTTCCAGCGCAATGGCCAGGCTGGCGCCCGCATGCAGCGCGCCGGTCACCATCAGGAGTGCATCGGGCAGTTGCTGCTCGATCTGCTCCAGCCGCCGCTTGACGAGCCAGCGCACCACAAAGCGCGGCGACACGAAGGCCGCGACGACGCAGATGCCGACGATGACGACATTACCCGTCGCGAACCAGGCCACCACCGGCGACAGGATGAGCACGATGACGTTGATGACCTGCAGCCGCTGCGCGCCGGTGAAGATGAACATGCCCTCCAGCGCCTGGGCCGCCGCGCTCGCCTCGTTCGACTGCCGCCGGCGCATCCAGCGCCCGCCGAAGTGCAGGCCCGCCCAGATCAGCCCCAGGCCGAACAGGAAGATGACGACGATGGCGATCAGCAGGTCATCCATCTCAGACTCCCCCGCCCCGCCTTCCCGCGCCGAACTCCAGCACCTCGGCCTGGCGGAAGATGCTCATGTCCACCTCGATGCCGCGCTGGATCAGGTCCTGGTAGAGCTGCGGGATGTGGCCCGTCGCGACGAAGTCGCCGCGGATCCTGCCGTCGGGGCCGAAGCCGTCCTGGCGGAAGTTGAAGATGTCCTGCATCTGCACCACGTCGCGCTCCATGCCGGTCACCTCGGTGATGTAGGTCACCCGCCGCGTGCCGCAGGAAAAGCGCGTCTGCTGCACGATGATGTTGACGGCCGAGCAGATCTGCTCGCGGATGGCTTGCACAGGGATGTCCAGGCCGCTCATCAGCGTCATGACCTCCAGGCGTGACAAGCAGTCGCGCGGCGTGTTGGCGTGTGCGGTCGTCAGCGAGCCGTCGTGGCCGGTGTTCATCGCCTGCAGCATGTCGAGCGCCTCGCCGCCTCGGCACTCGCCCACGACGATGCGGTCCGGCCGCATGCGCAGGCAGTTCTTGACGAGGTCGCGGATGGCGATCTGCCCGCGGCCTTCGATGTTGGCCGGCCGCGCCTCCAGCGACACGAGGTTGGGCTGGGTCAGTTGCAACTCGGCCGCGTCCTCCACCGTGACGATGCGCTCGTCGTCGGGGATGAAGTTGGACAGCACGTTGAGCAGCGTCGTCTTGCCCGAACCCGTGCCGCCCGAGATGACGATGTTGGCGCGCCGCTCCACGGCCACGCGCAGGAATTCGATCATCTCGCGGTTGACCGAGCCGAAGCGGGTCAGGTCGTCCGAGGTCAGCTTGCGTTTGGAGAACTTCCGGATCGTGAGGCTGGGGCCCTTGATGGCCAGCGGCGGGATGACGGCGTTCACGCGCGAGCCGTCTTTGAGGCGCGCATCCACCATGGGCGAGGCCTCGTCGATGCGCCTGCCCAGCGGCGACACGATGCGCTCGATGGCCGCCAGCACGGCCGCATCGTTGGAGAACGAAATCTCGGATTGCGTGAGCCGGCCCTCGCGTTCGACAAAGATCTCCGAGTGCCGGTTCACCATGATCTCGGTGACCGATTCGTCGGCGATCAGCGACTCCAGCGGCCCCAGGCCCACGACCTCGTTGAGCACCACGTTGCGCAGCTGCTCTCGGTGGGCCAGCAGGTCGCTGAAGGAGGGGTCGGTCTCGATGAGTTCGTCGATGAGCTTTTGCACCGCGGCGCGCAGTTCGGCGTCGCCCATGCGCGAAACGTTCACCCGGCGCAGGTCCATGGCCTCGATGAGGCGGCGGTGCAGCAGCCCGCGCAGCTCCATGCCGCGCTCGTTCTCCAATGGGCCTTTCTCATCGATCGCCACCACCGGCTTGTCGGCGGTGTCGACCGGCGCGGGCTTGGCCGGCAGCGGCAACACCTTGCGTGCGCCTTCGGCCAGGCTCACGCGCAGCGTGTAGTCGCCCACCTCGATGAGGTCGTTGCTTGCCAGCGGCCCGTGCTCGTGCACCACGTTGCCGTTGACCTTGATGGGCACGAGGCCGCCGCCGTCCTTCAGGAACAGCATGCCTTCGCGCAGGCCGAACTGCACCTGGCGCCGGCCCACGCGCCAGCCGCGCAGCGCGATCAGCGCGCCCGTGTCCTTGCCGACGAAGCAGCTCGGCGTGTCGCTCTGCGCATCGCCCACGAGGGCCTCACCCTTGAATACCTGGACTCGAAACATGGCGGGCCTCAATGCATGCCGGGTTCGTTGGCATGGCCCACGGGGGCTGATTGCGGGGCCGGCGATGGCAGCGGAGGCGGTGGCAAGGCTTGCGACGTCGGGCCCGCCCCGACGCGTCGTTCAAACTCCAGCCGGTTGTCGTCGCCGCGCCGGCGCACCTCCTCGGCCATGCCCTGGCCGGCGGTGATGATCTCGGGCTCCAGCAGTACGACGAGGTCGCTGCGTTTGCTGCGGAAGTCATCAGAGCGGAACAGCCGGCCCAGGATGGGGATGTTGCCCAGGCCCGGCACCTTGTCGATGGCGTTGGACAGTTCGCCATTGATGAGGCCCGACAGCGCCACCATCTCGCCTGGACGGACGCTGATCTCGGTGGACGTGGAGCGCGTCAGGAAGGCCGGGATGCCACCCACCGTGATGGCCGGGTCGATCTGCGACAGCTCGGTGGACAGCTTGGCCGTGATGACGTCGCCGTTGTCTATGGTGGGCTCGATGGAGAAGATGATGCCGTAGGGCTTGAACTCCACCGTCTGCGTGCCGAAGGCGCCGGCCAGCGGGATGGGGATCTCGCCGCCCACCTGCAGCCGCGCCTTGCCGCCGCTCTTGGCCGTCAGCTCGGGCGAGGCCAGCACGCGGGCGTCGCCGTCGGACTGGCCCAGGTTGATGCGCGATGCGAGGGACGTGGCCAAGCCGAAGAACAAGCCCGTCGTGTGGCCGTTGCGCGTGACGAAGGGCGGCACCGGCGCCAGCAGGTTGTCGCCCTCCTTGGCCGGCGGAATGCCGCGGTAGAGCTTCTCCTTGATGGGAACACCCTGGGCAGCGATGGTGGGGCCGTTGGCGTCCTTGCTCCACTGGATACCGATCTTCTCCAGCAGTGCCTTGTTCACCTCGACAAAGTGCAGCCGGAACAGCACAGAACGCACCAGCGGGCTGCCGGGGTCGGTCTTGAGGTTGAGCACCACGCCGGGCACGTTCTTCACGGCAGCGCCCACCTGCTCCAGCGTCTCCTTGTGCACCGTGCCCGAGACGACGAGCTTGGAGTCGTACTCCTCGATGCGCACGCCTTGCTCGTCGCGCAGCACGTTCTCGATGAGGCGGCGTGTTGCGGCGAAGTCGCTGGCGACGACCTTGACCTTGTAGGTCAGCACCTGGCGGTCGGACCACACCATCAGCATCGTCGTGCCGACCTGCTCGCCGATGAGCATGAGGCTGTCGTCCACCGTCGTGGCGCTGACCTGGGCGCCGTTGCCCACCGCGATGCGGCGCACCTTGCCCTGCACCGGCAGCATGCGGATCTCGCCCAGTGCCAGGCTCACGTCCACGGCGGGCAGCGTTTCAACGTTTGCCGGCAAGGCTGTAGCGGCGGGCGACCGGCGGGCGACAGGTAGCGGCGTGGGCGTGGTGATGACGGGCGTCGCGACCGGCGTGGCGACGGCCTTGGCCGGTGGCGGCGCATCGGCGGCCAGCACCAGAGCCGGGGCGAGGATCGGCACAAGGAGGCCGGCCGCGATGAGAGAGGGATTGAGGGTCATGGTGTGGCGCTGCTTTCGGAGGACCGGTTGGCCTCCGCGCGGCCGCGCGGCAAGGCGATGTCGTTGATGGCCTGCATGACGGCAGCCTTCATGTCGGCCTGTGCGGCCTGGGCGTTCACCACGCGGCCGGAGCCGGGCCGGTCGGGCAGGCCCACGGGCACAAGGCTGGATGCCAGCGTCGCGCCACCGCTGCTCTTGCCGCCCACGATGAATTCCACACCGTCATGGCGACCCGCCGCCACCGGCAACACGTCCGTGCCGGTCATGGCGCGCATGGCGATGGGGTCATCGTCCTTGCGGCCGCGCAGCGCCACGCGGAACGAGCCCATCTTCTGCGCCACCAACAGCCGTGCAGCCTCCTTGGGTGTCACAAGCACGGTGATGGTGTCGAAACCCTTCTCACGTGCGCCCTGCACTTCGCCGGGCCTCACCATCTTGGTCAGTCGCTCGGGGTCGCCGTGGGCCACGTCCTGGAACTCCTGGCCCGTGGCGAGCACCGTCAGGTTCTGCATGAAGAGCGTGGCCTGGTTCAACCGCGTCTCGGAGATCTCGCTGTCCTTGGCCTTGTCGGCCTTGGACATCAGGAACACGTCCACGCGGTGGCCGGGCCGCAGCGTCTGCGCAATGGAGTTGACGCTGTCGATGTCGATGGTCACGGCGCGCATGCCCGCGGGCAGCAGGCTGGCAACGTCATTGATTTCGGGAGCCTGCAGGTCGGTCAGGCGCACCGGGCGGCCGCGCAGCACAGGGCGGGCCAAGCGCTGCCCCTTGATGCCATCGAAGTCGCGGGCCAGCACGGTGTCGGGGTAGACGAGATCCTGCTCGATCTCGCGGGCGACGAAGAGGCCCTGGTCCAGCCCCACGCCCACGGCAGCGTCCTCGCGCGGCACGACGACGGCCACGCGCGGCGTCTGGTTGCGCGACGCGCGCGCTGCCACCTCGTCCTTGATGCGCTGCTCGCGCTGCTGAAGGTAGACGTAGGCGATGTAGGCCACCAGGGCGGCCAGGCCGGCTGCGAACAGCAACAGCACCCAGGGGTTCTTGAGGCGGGACAGGCTGGACATGGTGTTTGGACCTCAGACCCCGTGCTGGGCAGGAATGGAAAGCGCGAACGAGAAGGCTTTGAAGAAACTCTTGACGGCCGCGACGAGTTGGTCGACGACCGCCGGATCGGCATCGGCGATGGCCAGGCCCACGGCCACGACGGCGAGCACCACCATGTACTCGGCGATGGCCTGGCCGTGGCAACGGCGGACGAATGCGGGGCTGTACTTCATGGCGGCTCCGACAGGTTGAGCAGCGCGCGGCTGCTGCGGTCTTCTTCCCACAGCACCAGCGAGAACTCGGCCCCGGCCTTCTGGGCCGAGACGATGCGGGCGCGCTGGGCGGCGCCGCTGCGCACCTCGTGCGACGACACGCCCTGCCAGCCGGTGCTGCCGAGCTGGCGCAGGAAGAACTGGTCCAGGTCGTCGATGCCGCGCGACGACGAGAAGCCGATGGTGTGGCCGCGCCGGCCACCGTCCAGGCCCGTGACGACGGAGTTGAGCTGCACGCCGCCCGGCAGCGCGACACCCAGGTCCTTGGGCAGCCAGGCCCGGCTCTTTTGCGGCTGGCTGACGCCGAAGTAGCCGAACATGCCGTCGCGGTCGATGAGCTGCAGCGTCGTGAGGCATTGCTCGCTGCGCGCGGCCAGCACGTCCCAATGGCCGGCGCGGCTGCGCTTCACGTCGAAGCCGGCCTGCTGCCAGTCGCGCGCGAGGCGGTCCAGCAGTTCGGCGGAGGCACCGGGCCCCTGTACCTGCCGCACCGTCATGGGCAGGCCGTTGACGACAAGTTCCTGGCCCACGGGCTCACCCTTGAGACCCGCGGGCACGTCCTGCGGGCAGGCACCACAACGCAGCACCGCCAGTGCAGCCAGCAATCCGATCAGCGCACGTAAGGTCATTGCGGCTCGCGGCAATCATTTCAGTCGGTCCGGCGGCACGACGTCGACCGCGATGCGGCCGATGTCGACGCGCGGGATCTCCGTAGGGTCCCAAGCCAGCAGCGCCGCGCCGGTGGCCAGCGTCAGGGCTTTGCCCAGGCCATTGGCCGTCGGCACCGAAGCCGACACCATGCCCTTGGTGCCACTGGAGGCATTCGCCGCCCAGGTGTTGCTGAGGATGGCGCCGGAGGCTGCGTAGTCCAGGCCCTCCCAGTCGGCGTCCAGGCCTGCCTTCTTGGACCACAGGCGCTTGTAGACGTCGCTGTCGCGGGCCACCTTGTCGAGCTTGAAGTCGACGACGGCCAGCGTCTGCGTGGGCACGGGAGGCGCCAGCGTGCCCGTGACGCTGGGCACGGAGATCTTGTTGATGAGGGCGATGGCCGCGGCGAGGAGGTCCTTGCTGGGCTTGACGTCGGTCGCCGTCATCGTGACGCGCGCCGGGTCGTCGACGAGGGCTTTGCCGGCGGTGTCGCGCCACAGCGGGTCGGTGCCATGGGCCAGGCCCGCACTCGTCTTGTCGGTCGAGCTGTACTTGAAGCCAGCCTTGCGCTCGTTGAAGACGCGCACGACGGCCTCCTGGCGGATGGCAGCAGCGCTCTTCTGGTTGGGCGAGTTCTTGGCGGCGTAGATGGAGGTCGTGTCGTCGTACCAGACGGTGCGCTCCCAGGCCGAGTAGCGCGCCGCGTTCTGCGCGCCTGCGCGAACGTCACCCAGCTTGCCTATGGCCTGCGTAGCCAGGTACATGGGCACCAGCACGAAGATGGCGATGACGATGAACTCGACGAGGGCGGCACCTCGCAAGCACCGGGGGCAGCGTGGGGGGTTGCGCATCATTGGCCGGCCGCTGCAGCGACCTCCTCGGCAAGAGGCGTGGGCGCCAGACGCGCCTGCCAGTAGGGGCTGAAGAGGCTCTGGTACTCGGTCTTGCCGTCGCCACGCTTCCAGCCATTGCGGGTGAACTGCTTGAGGTCGTCCAGCCGCGGCCGGTAGAAGAAGGCATGGGCCGATGCGAGGGCCCGCATGGTCTTGCCCTTCATCGCGTCTTCCAGCTTCATGCGGTCGGCGCCCGGCATGATGGCGGTGGACTCACGGATCGTGGCCTGCGTGCGCTCGACCTCGATGGTGATCGGGAACTTGCCGCCGTTCTCCAGCGGTGTTTGGTTGGCGGGCTTGGCCGTGGTGGGGCTGGCCATGTCGCGGTAGTGATCCTGCAACCCGCCGCTGCTGTCCAGCGTGGTGCCCGGGCCCTTGACCCAGTAGCGGTAGTTGGCCGGCACGACGGCGGGCGACGTCATCGCGAAGCCGTAGAGCATGCTTTCGGTGGCGTTGTTCTTGTAGCCCTTGACCTCACCGTACTTGCCGCCACTGCCGGCCACGGCGCCGCCATGGCCGCCGAGGAAAGGCGCGCTCGTCCCAATGTCGGGCAACGGCACGGTCACGGTGACCGGGCACAGCCCCGTGATGCAGGGCACCATCCACGTGCAGGTGGCCAGGCCACCGCCCTGGGTGGCGTCCAGCGCCAGCCAGCGGCGCTTGTTGCTGCTCAGGATGGTGCCGCCGAAGTGGGTGAAGCCGAAGGTCGTGAAGGTGCTGACCGCCAGCGGGCACAGATAGGGCTTGACCGGGCTGGCCCAGAACGGCGTCGGCACGGAGTCGCGATTGCGGATGAAGAGGTCCTCGCTGTCGCGACTGACGACGGCGTCGGCGAAGCGGTCGGCCTCCTTGGACGCATCGTTGGCGCGCCAGCGCTTGGTCTGGTCGTTGCCCCAGTTCTTCACGCGGATGGCGGCGTCGCCCAGCATGAAGGTGCTGGTCGTCACGCGGGCCTGGGGGTCGTTCTTCTTCACGACCTCGTCGGCGATGAACATCATCTCGGTCATCGTGCCGAGGTGGTGGATTTGCTGGGCCTCGTCCATCGCGGCGATGAGCAGGTCCAGCGCCTTGACGGCCGGTCCGGCCATGGAGTTGACGGCCGAATAGGCGGTGTCCACCGGCACCTTCTTGCCGATGTCCCAGGCCGGCGCCGTCGTCGGGATAGCGCGGTAGACCGTGTCCTCAAGGGTGCTGTTGGCCCGCTTGTGGGTCTGGGCGGCGTCCTCGAAATAGGACTTCATGCTGACAAATTGGGCCACCGCCACCTGGTTGGCGATCATGGCCCGATTCGTATAGGCCGAGAAATTTGCGTCTCGCGCCTGTAATACTGCGGCGCTATAAGCGCCGGCGTCTGCCGCATTCTGCAATTGGCTCTTGGTCAGTGCCAACATACTGCCATTGAAAAGCAGGATGACGACCAGACCGGCACAACTGAGGAGCAGCAGGCCAAAAATGAGGGCCTGCCCCCGCATGCGAAATGGTGCCCCGGGCGGTGCACGCCGGGAAATATGCAAATATTTCCTGATCATGACACACCCGGCACCATTGAAGCATGCGTGAGAATCGGCCGCACCGTCGGACTGCCGGATTACTTGGCGTCGTTGGACTTGTTGTACTCGGCCAAGCCCTTGGTCGTATCGGCGCGGGTTGCGGCCTCGGTCGACGAAGTATTGGCAGCCGTGATGGCGGTATCGGCCTTGTTACCCGACAATTCCTTGGCCAAACCCGCGCTCTGGTTGCGGACGGTCTTGCCGAACATGCTGTAGACGCCGATGGCGGCCACCGCGATGAGCGCCACGATGATGATGTACTCCATCATCCCCTGGCCCAGGGTCTTGTGTTTGAACGAGCGTTGCGAACGGATGGTCATGGGAAAACTCCTCTGAAAAGGACGAAGCGGACGAAAGTTGCGGGCAAAGCCGCGCATCAACCGGCCCGCGATTGCGAGCCCGTCAATTACTGGATTTGAAACTGGTCGTGAATATCTATTGAAACTACGCTACTTGGCGTCGTTGGCGTAGTTGTAACGCCCCATACCTTCCTTGTTGGGGTCGTTGGCGCGCCCTGCGGCGGCATTGGCCGAATCCTCGGCCAGCTTGGTGTCGGCCTTGTTGCCCGACAATTCCTTGGCCATGCCGGCACTCTGGTTGCGCACCGTCTTGCCGAATGCCGAATACACCGCGATGGAAGCCACGGCAATCAGGGCGGCAATGATGATGTACTCCATCATGCCCTGGCCGCGCATGCGTTTGGCTTTGATGCCGGCAGCAATAGATGACATGGTTGGCTCCTCCTGTGGTGGGTTGGTACGCGCCGACCTGACTGGTTTCAATATCGAACTGCTAACGGCGCCAGTCTAGGCATCCACCGTGAAATACGTCACTCCCCTAACTCGCTGCAAACCGTTACGGAAGGTTAACTAGGGGGTTGGCAAAGTATTGCCAGTTGTATTCTGGGGAGAGGGTTTCGCCGAAGCCACCGCTAGACTCGCCCACACCTAATTTGCAGGATTCACGGATGATGAAAACACCCCTGGTGCGCTGCGCCACGCTGCTGTCCCTGGCGCTGGGTACGGCCCAGGCTGCGCCGCCTCTGCCGCCGGCCGGCGAGTACCGCATCGATGGCGAGACCGTCGTGCGCAGCGGCAGCGGCCCCACGGCGTCGGAGCGCACCGAGCGCTGGGATGGCGCCACGGGCAAGCGCACGGTCACTGCACACGCCGGCCCACCTGGCAATCCGAGCAGCCAGCAGACCTATGCCGGCAACGGTCCGGTGACCTGGTGCGTGCCGGTCACGTCCACGCCGCCGGCCAACCTGCCCGGTCGCTGTGATGCGCGCTGGTGGCCCAAGGACGGTGCATCGACCTTGCAGGCCGACTGCAAGGCAGGCCGTTTGCAGGAGCAGTGGAAGCAGGTCGACAAGGACACCTGGGAGCGACGGATGACGGTCACCACCACGGCCGGCGCGGGGAGCAACGACCCCGCAGCGGCGCTGGCCTTCGCACAGCGCGGCATGACGCCGGCCGAGGCTGCTCGCGCCCACGCCGAGATCGCTGCCCTGCCCGGCCCGCAAGCCACGGCCGACGCGATGGCGCCGGTGTACGCGCAGATCGAGCAGACCATTCGCACCGGCACGCCCCAGCAGGCCGCCGAGGCGCGCCAGACACTCGCTGCGCTGAAGGCCGCTCAAGGCGGCACAGGGCCGGCCGCGGTCACGACACAGCTCACGGAGCGGTGGACGCGCATCGCCAACACTTGCAAGGCCGGCGCATGAGGGCGACCGGCGCACGCATAGCCTCTCTCTTCCTGCTGTTGACCGCCGCTGGCGTGCAGGCCCAGAAGGCTCCGACCGAACTGCGCGGCGCGAGCGACCACCCGCTCGTGTCCCGCTACGCGGGCGCCGTGCTGCAGGACGTGGCGCAGGAGAACTTCGCCGCGGTGAAGGTGCCTGGCAGCGGCCCGCTGCCGGCGCTGGACAAGCTGCCCGTCATCGAGGGCCGCGTCGGCGCCTACTTCTACATCGCACCCAAGGAGCGCAGCGCGCTGGAGGTGTTCCGCAACTATCAGGCCGCGTTGACACAGGCGGGCTTCGCAACGCAATACAGCTGCGAGATGAGCGCCTGCGACAAGGCGGGCATCCGCGAGCGCTTCGCCAACGAGGTCGTCGAGCCGCGCAAATGGCAGGCCAAGGGCATCGCCCCCGCCGGCTCCATCGACCGCGACGTGCGCTTCGTCAGCGCCAAGCTGAGCCGCGGCGGTCAGGACACACACGTGCTGCTCTTCGTCGCCGAGCCCAACTCCATCTGGGGTGCGCCGGCCGTCGTGCAACTCGTCGTCGAGCCCGCAGCGATGGAGGGCGGCAAGGTGCTCGTCGATACCAGCGCGCTGCAAAAGGCGCTGGGTGCCGAAGGCAAGGTGCTGCTCTACGGCATCTACTTCGATACCGGCAAGGCGACGCTCAAGCCCGAGTCCAAACCCCAGCTCGCCGAGATGGCCAAGCTGCTGCAGGCCCAGCCGGCGCTCAAGGTGCACATCGTGGGCCACACCGACAACCAGGGCACCATCCCCGGCAACCTGACGCTGTCGCAGCAGCGCGCCGAGGCGGTGGTGGCGGCACTGGTGCAGGAGCACCATGTCGACGCCAAGCGCCTCTCGGCCCGGGGCCTTGCCAGCTTCGCGCCGGTGGCCAGCAATTCGGCCGAGGCCGGCCGTGCAAAGAACCGGCGCGTGGAGCTGGTGGAGCAATAGCAGGAGTGCCAGGAGTCATGGCCCGTCGTGGCGGCGGGCCATGGCCCGTTCAGGCGATGCCGGCGCGTGTGGGGCTGCCTAGAGTGAGTCATTGCTGATTCACTCGATCAACCGCCATGCAACGCCCTCTTCCGCTTCTGCCTATCGCCGCCCTCCTCGTCGTGGCCCTCGCCATGGCTGCCGCCCAGGCTCAGCCGAGCACCACGCCGTCGCAGTTGCTGCAAGCTCTGCCCGAAGCCCCCACGACGCCCGAGCAGGCCGCGCAGTGGCTGGATCGCCAGGGCCAGGTCATCCACCCCGGCCAGCTGGCCTTGCAGCAGGCGATTGCCGCGCACAAGAGTGCCGCCGAGCGCGTCCTCAGCAGCGACGCTGCCGCGGCGCGCATCCAGGCCGGCTACCAGGTCGAGTCGCTGGCCAAGGGCATGGGCGACGTTGGCATCGACATGCAGCGCATGCAGTCCGACCCGGCCTACGCGGCCCAGGTGCAGCAGCGCCTGCAGCGCATGACGCCGGCCGAGCAGATGGCGTTCGCCCAGCGCATGTCGGCCCCCATGCAGCAGGACCGTCGCATTACCAACGAGGCCAGGTCCATGGCCGAGGACAGCCCCGCCGCCACGGCTGCCTTCGAGGCTGGCCAGACGTTCGCGCAGGCGCAGGCCTTCAACGCACGCCGTGCCCGCGAGATCAAGCTGTGGCAGGAGACAGAGGCCGCCGTCGCGCAGGTGAACGCGAAGAAGCTCAACGCCGGCGTCCCCAAGCCCGCGATGGAATACGACAACATCGGCTGTCTGGCCGCCTGCCAGGCACAGTGGGAAACCTATGCGGCGCGCATGCTGCCGCTGATGGTGGCGCGCGAGACCGAGGTGCTGAAGCTACGCGCGGCCGCCGTGCAGAAGCAGCGGGCCTGGGTCGCCAGCGACATCAAGCCTGTGGACGGCCACATGGCGGCCACCGCCTTCGGCGAGAAGTCCACCAGCCGCGTGCACCGCGAGCAGATCGTGGCCTACGACATCAGCGCCGTGGGCGAGGTTCAGGCCGTATCCGAGCGGCTGCTGGAGGCCGTGCGCCGCGCGGCAGTCGTCGTGCGCTGCGGCAAGCAGGCCGTACTGGTGCCCGGCGCCGTCTGCGGCGGCTGAGCCTGTCTACCAGCGGCAGCAACGGTAGGCCAGCCCCAGCCCGGCAGAGAACGAGCTGCGCTGCAATGTCAGTGGGCTTGCCGCGGCATCGCCGACGAGGCGCGAGCCGCTGACGTTGCCGAACAGGATCCAGCGCGGCGTGAGCGCCGTCGTGAAGCCCACGCCGGCGTAGGCGTCGCGCGCCCCGCCACCTGGCGCGAAGGCCGGCAACCCCGAGGGGGTGGCCTGCTCGGGCGTGACGCCGAAATAGGTACGCATGTTCTGGCCGTTGGCCAAGGCCATGCCGACACCGACTGAGCCCTCGGTGTGTTCGCCAAGGCGCAAGTGGTAGCCGAGGTCGAGACTACCGACGGTGCCGCCATGCCGGCCAAGCAAGTCCTGAGACACGTTGCCGCCCAGGTCCCAGTGCTCATCGAACTTCCAGGACGCGAACACGCGGCCGCGCAGCGTGCGCTTGATATCAGGCAGTCCTTGCAGGTGGGGTGAATCTCCCGACTGCCGGCCGCTGTCGAAACGCAGCGCAGCGCCGAAGCGCAGTCGCTCGCCGCTGATCAGCAAGGCGCTGGCGCCCGGGCCTTGCGGGTCTGACGCGAAGTTCATCGCGGCGCCGGCACGCGAGGTGCTGATGCGAAAGCGCCCCCACTCATAGGCCCACAGCGGGCGCAGCTTGAGCACGCGCCGGTCGGAGCCCTCGTACTCGGGCTGGGACAACGCCATCGCACCGATGAGGTAATTGCTGGCCGCGGTCGTTCTGGGGGCTTCGTCATCGGCCCGGCTGTAAGCCATGGGCAACAACAGCAGGGCGCCAAGGGCCTGCATGAGGGGACGCAACATCATGCCGACATCGTCGCGGCACGAGGCTTAAGTCCGACTTAAGAATCCTTGCCCGACCATGACGCGCTGCAACCTAAGATGGGCCCACCGAGGCACCGACGAACACGATGCGCCTGCTACTGGTCGAGGACGACGCGATGGTCGGCAAGGCCCTGCAGCAAGGCCTTGTCCAGGCCGGCTTCAGCGTCGATTGGGTGCGCGACGGCCGCAAGGCCGAAGCCACGCTGGCTCACGGCGTGCATGACCTGACCATCCTGGACCTCGGCCTGCCCGAAGTCGACGGCATGGCGCTGCTGAAATCGCTGCGCGCCCGTGGTGACGCCATGCCCGTGCTGATCGCATCAGCCCGGGACACGGTGCGCGACCGCATCGCGGGGCTGGAGGCCGGCGCGGACGACTACGTGCTCAAGCCCTTCGACCTGGACGAACTGATTGCCCGCGTGCGCGCCCTGCTGCGCCGGCACGCCGGCAGCGGTTCGCCGCTGCTGCGCTGCGGCGCACTGACGCTGGACCCAGCCCGGCGCGTCGTGACGCTGGACGGCGAGCCGGTCGAGCTGTCGCCGCGCGAGTTCGCCTTGCTGGAGGCCTTGATGCAGCGCCCCGGCACCGTGCTTTCGCGCGAGAAGCTGGAGGAGTCGATCTACGGCTGGGGCGAGGAGGTGGCCAGCAACGCGATCGAGGTGCACCTGCACCATCTGCGGCGCAAGCTCGGCGCCCAGCGCATACGCAATGTGCGCGGTGTTGGCTACCGCGTGGCTGAAACGTGAGCCCCTCGCCTGCCCTTGCCCCGCTGAATGCGGGCCAGCCCAGTCGGTCCCCCGAGGGGACGGCGATGCTTGCCGGGTCGACCGGCAAGTACATCGCCCACCGGGCCGGCTTGGGGCGGCCCTGCGCTTGGCCCGAAGACTCCTTCATGGGGAGCGCGTGCCGCGCAATCGAAATGGGCAACTGATGCGTTCACTGGAACGCGACCTGCTGCGCTGGATCGTCGGCACGCTGGCGTTGGGCACCGTGGTGGTGACCCTTGTGGCCTACTGGGTCACGCACGCGGAGATGCAGGAGGTGTTCGACACCGAGCTCAAGAGCATCGCCGAGGGTGTGGCGCGCATGCACCATGCCAACCGCGACTGGAACGGCGGTGCCGAGCTGCCCGAAAGGCACGACGAAGTCGACGACGTCGAGATCGTCACGGTCAGCTGGACGGCCGACGGCAGGCGCCTGTACACGTCGGACCCGCGCGTCGCCCTGCCCTTCACGCCTGTGGAAGGCCACAGCGAGCCGGTTGTGGACGGTGAGCACTGGATCGTCCACACCGTCGTGCGCCACGGCTACGTCGCCCAGGCCGCGCAACGCCAATGGCAGCGCCAGCAGATGGCCGGCGAATCGGCTGCGCAGATCTCGTCGGTCCTGGTGGGCCTGGTCGCCGGCGTGGGCGCGCTGCTGGTCTACAGCCTGCGCCGAGGTCTAGCGCCGCTCGACGCCGCGGCACGCGACATCGCGACGCGCAGCGCCGGCGCGCTGGAGCCCATCCAAGCCGACAGCGCACCGCAGGAACTCAGACCCGTGATCGATTCCACCAACGCGCTGCTCAGGCGCCTGGCCGATGCCTTCTCCGCGCAGCGCCGCTTCATCGCCGACGCTGCACATGAACTGCGCACGCCCATCGCCGCGCTGCGGCTGCAACTGCAACTGCTGCAGCGCAGCCCGGACGAGGCCTCACGCCAGGGGGCATTGGCGGAGTTGCAGGCCGGCATCGACCGGTCCCAGCACCTCATAGAGCAGCTGTTGCAGGTGGCGCGCAGCGAGCCCGACGTCGAGGCCATGCGGCGCGAAGCTGTCGACCTCGGCGCACTGGCGCGCAACGTCGTCGGTAGCTTCGCGGCCAAGGCCGAGGCGCGCGGCGTGGACCTCGGCGCCCGCGCGGCCGATGGCGTCATCGTCGAAGGCGACCCGCACCAGCTCACCGTGCTGCTGAACAACCTCGTCGACAACGCGCTGCGCCATGCGCCCGGGAGCGCCGTCGACGTCATTGTTGCGCTCGAGGCCGGCCGGCCCTTGCTGCGCGTCGTCGATGGCGGCCCTGGCGTCGCGCCAAATGAGCGGCAGCGCGTGTTCGACCGCTTCTACCGCGGCGCCGGCAACCAGGACCCCGGCGGCAGCGGCCTGGGCCTGGCCATCGTGCGCGCGGTGGCCGAGCGGCACGGCGCGCACGTCGAGCTGAGCGACGCCCCAAGCGGCCGCGGGCTGGCGGTCAGCGTGTTGTTTGGCTCAGTCGCGCCAGCGTGATGCCCTGAGCGGCCAGAAGTGCGTCCAAGCCCGAACCGCCCAGAACGCAGAACTCGGCGACGCGGGCGGCCAGGATGGTGTCACCCTGCACCTCCACGGGCAGGCTGGGGTGGCACATCAGCAGGTCGCCATCGTCCGACGCTGCCAGCCAGCCTGGCAGCAACCTGCCGAAACCGGGGCCGGACGGCGCAAAGTCGTAGACACCGAGCAAGGCGTGGTTGCGGCGGAAGAAACCCGCATGCCTGGCCTGGCGCTCCAGCTCGGCGGTACCGAGCCACTCGATCAGCCAGGGCTTGAAGCGCCAGGCCAGTCGCTGCGGCCGTCGCGTGCTGCGCAGCCACGGCCGCGCCGGGCCACGGCGCAGCAATTCGGCCAGCAAGGCCTCGCGCACCTGAGGCAGTTGGTGCACATGCTGATGCCCGTCGACAAAGTCAGGCGGGTGGCCGACATGGTCCTCGAAACGGTCCAGCTGGGCGGCGATCTCCACCGTGAGCGCGGGGGGATCGAGCCGGCGCAGCAGGCTCGCCGCGATGAGCCGGCCCAGCGGGCGCGCCGGTTCGCACAGCGGGTACTCAGTCAGGTCAAGATGCAGCCCAAGGTCCACGCCATCGAGGCGGCGCAGCTCGACCGCGCCATCGGCCCAGGCCGGCCCGCCCACCTGGCAGGCCAGCGCATGCACACGCCCCTGCGCCACGAGGGCCAGGGCTGCCGCGTTGACACCGGCATGCAGGCCAAAGTCATCGACGCAGATGCACAGGCGCCTGGTCACGGCTTGCAGGCCGTCGAGGGCTCGAAGCGCCACAGGCGCAACTCGCCCTGCGAGGCGACGACGGTCGCCTGCGCAAGCAGGGGCTGGCCGGATGCATCGGCGGCCGAGGCGACGACCCAGGTGCGCGGCGCGGCGCAAAGTGCGGCGGGCACGGCTTGCGGCTGGATGAGGCGCGCCGCGGCGACAGCCGGCACGAAGCGCCCTGCGTCAGCCAACTCCTTGCGCCAGTTGTCGCGCCGGTCGACGTCGGGGCTGGCCCAGTTGTCGACGACGAGCACCGGCTCGCTCAACCGCGCGTAAAAGGGAACGTCGTAGAAGTAGTCGCGCAGCATCAGCACCGGCTCGCCGCTACCGCGGGCCTCGCGCAAGGCGGTTGCGAGCTGCTGGTTGGAGTGGACGGGATGCACGCCCAGCGCCACCACGGTGCCCAGGCTGACAAGGCTGCCCAGCAGCGCAGCAGCCCGCCAGGCCCGCGGCCAGCGGCCCGTCGCGCGAAAGCCGTCGGCCGCCAGCCAGGCCAGCGCCGGCACGGCGGGCAGCACATAGCCGATCAGCTTGGAGCGTGGCACCGAGAAGAACACGACGATGAGCGCCGCCCACAGCGCCATCAGCACGCGCAGCTCACGCCCGTCGCCACCGGCGGGCTGGCGGCGCAGCAACTGCCTCACCCACGGTAGCCAGGGCAGGAAGAAGGCCAGCAGCAGCACGGCATAGAACCAGGCCGGCCGCACGTTGTTGAAACCGCCCGCAGCGAAGCGCTTGAAATGCTGCACGACGAAGAAATAGTCGAGAAAGCCGTCATAGCGCTGCTGCACTGCGACGAACCAGGGCACGGCGATGGCCGCCAGCAGCGCAAGGCCCGGCAGGGACAGCAGCCGCGGCAGCAGGCGCAGCCGCCGCCTGGCCGCCAGCCAGGCAAGGATGACGAGGCCTGGCAGCACGACGCCGATCAGCCCCTTGGCCAGCACGCCCAGGCCCGCCATTGCGTAGGCGCCCAGCAACGCGCGCCGGTGCGGCAGGCCGGCTTCGGCGCTCAGCGCAGCATCGGCCAGCAACGCGATCGTCGCCGTGATGCACCCGGCCACCAGCATGTCGAGGTTGGCGAACTGCCCGCCCAGATAGAACAGCGGCTGGGCCAGCAGCGCCACGAGGGCATCGCGCGCCAGCTCGCGGCTGCCCCAGCGCAACGTCAGCCCGTAGAGCGCGCCCATCGCCAGCCCAGCGCCCAGCAAAGGCGCCAGGCGGCTGGCCCAAACGCTTGGGCCGGCGACGGCCAGCGCGGCCTCGGTGATCCAGTAGAACAGCGGCGGCTTGTGGAAGAAGGGCATGCCGTTGAGCGTCGGCACGAGCCAATCGCCGCGTTGCAGCATCTCCCAGGCCACGCCGACGTAGCGGCCCTCGTCGGGCAGCATCAGCGGCCGCATCCAGGCCGTGGCGGCCAGCCAGGCGAAGGCGGCCAGCAGCCAGCCCCAATCGCTTCGCGTCATGAAGGCCGGTCTTCCAGCCCTCGGCCCCACTGGCGCCGCACCACATAAAGCGGCCGGGCCTTCACCTCCTCGAAGATGCGGCCCACGTATTCGCCCACGACACCCAGCGAGATCATCTGGATGCCGGCGAACAGCATCAGGCTGACGACGATGGTCGTCCAGCCGCCAAGCGGGTGTCCGTAGAGCAGGTAGACGACCGTCAGGTAGGCACCGTAGCCCAACGACAGCAGCGCGAGCACGAAGCCTATGCCGCCGATGGCGCGCAGCGGCCAGGTCGTGAAGGCGGTCAACCCATCCAGCGACAACTTCAGCAGCCGCAGCAGGCTGTAATGGCTGTGGCCGTTGGCGCGCGGCGCCGGGCGATAGGGCACGGCACGGGCATCGAAGCCCACCCAGGCATAGAGGCCCTTCATGAAGCGGTTGCGCTCCGGCAGGGCCAGCAGCGCATCGACGACGCGGCGGTCCAGCAGGCGGAAGTCACCGGCGCCGGCCGGCACCTCGAAACGGTCCGCCGCATTCAGCAGGCGATAGAACCAGCGGGTTCCGAAGCGCTTCAGTGCCGATTCGTCCTGGCGGTCGTCGCGCAGCGCGTAGACGACGTCGGCACCATCGCGCCACTGTTCGACGAAGCTTTCGACCAATGCCGGCGGATGCTGCAGGTCCGCGTCCATCATGACGACAACCTCGCCCTGCGCGGCCTGCAACCCTGCCGTCAGCGCCGCCTCCTTGCCGAAGTTGCGCGAAAGCTGCAGCGCGCGTACGCCCAGCATGCGCGTCCAAGCCGCCAGGCTCAGGGCCGTTGCGTCGGTGCTGCCATCGTCGACCAGGATGATTTCCCAGGCCGGCACCAGGCGCGCGAGCAGCGCCTGCAACTGCGGCAGCAGCAACTCCAGGTTGGCCACCTCGTTACGGCAGGGAATGACGCAGGACAGGCGCGGCGGTGCACGCCGGGCCGGAGCCTGACCGGCCCCGGAAGAGGCCGGTGAAGCGAAGGGTGTTCCAACGGTGTTGACGAGAGGTCGCGCGCCCATGACGACGAGGAGGTACAGCTTTCCTGGCCGGCATGTTGGGCGCCCAAAGTTAACGCCGGCTTAAGGTCGGGTGCTTCTCTGGGCCATTCGGCCACCCAGACACCGCGGCGTCATGCTGGCGCAAGGCAAGAGACAGCCGGGGCCCGAATTCACCGCGGCGACGCTCCAATGGGCACATTCGGCAATTGGCCGCCCTTGGCCAAGCGCGGCGCGCATCCAAAAAAAGCCCGACGGTGAACGCACACCGTCGGGCTCAAAGCCCTGGTGTGCTTGAGACACCCTGGCAACTGCAATGACGCAAGAGGCCACATGGCCCCGTGCGGTGAAAACTCAGGCGAAGGCTTCTTCCTCGGCGGGCTGCTCCACCTCGTCGGGCGCCATCTGTGCCCAGGCGGCCTCAAGCGCGGCATCGAACTCCTCGATGCGCGAGCGGCTGTACAGCGGGTCGGCCTGGATGCGCCGGCGCGCGGCGCGGATCTCGTGCCGGAACTGCGGCGAGCGGGACTCGAACATCTCCAGATAGCCCCAGTGCCGCTCGGGCAGCACACGCCACCATTGCACGATGCTGTCGGGATCACTCAGGTTCAGCTGCATGTTCACTCCTCGCCCGGCTTTAGGGATCAGCAGCGGGCATGAGCCATGATACTGTGTATTCATACAGTATTTCAACAGCCAACCAGCAACCTAGGGATAGAACCTAGAGGCATGGTCGCCGCCGCCATTGGCATGCAGCGCGTGTTACAGGTTCGGGACAATCCGCGCAGGCGTTTTCGCCTCCTGCTTTTCCTCCCTGAAGCAGGCCGCTCCCTCTGAATGACAGCGGTTTTGTCGCCCCGCGGCCGCTGGCCCGGGGCGCTCTTTTTGGCCCGGCTGTTAAACTGACGGCGTCATTGGGGAGTAGCCGCGCCGATGCTCCATCGGCGGCTCGCGTCAACACACTTGGCCTCGCAGCGGGCCATGGCGCGCGCGGTGTACGACTTGGCAAGACCTTTGACCATGCAGCCTCCGGTTCGGCCGGGGAGGCGCATGGTCAACCGTCTTCCTCCGGCCGCGAACTCTCATTCAGCATGCAAGCACTCCTGATGTCCACCGGCGTGGTGGCCCTGGCCGAGATCGGCGACAAGACCCAGCTCCTGGCCTTCGTGCTGGCCGCGCGATTCAAGCGGCCCGTTCCCATCATCCTGGGCATATTCGCGGCCACCCTCGTCAACCACGGCGCCGCAGGTGCCCTTGGCGCCTGGATCACGACGGCGCTCAACCCCGAGGTCCTGCGCTGGATGCTGGGCCTGTCCTTCATCGCCATGGCGGCGTGGACGCTGATGCCGGACAAGCTGGACGACGACGAGACCCGCGTGACCGGCCACTGGGGCGTGTTCGGCACAACGGCCATCGCCTTCTTCCTCGCCGAGATGGGCGACAAGACGCAGATCGCCACCGTCGCCATGGCCGCCCACTACCCCAACCCGCTGCTGGTCGTGGCCGGCACCACGCTGGGCATGCTGATCGCCGACGTGCCCGCGGTCTTCGTGGGTGACCGCTTCGCGAAGAAGATCCCCATGCGACTCGTCCACGGCATCGCCGCGGCGCTGTTCGCGGTGATGGGTGTGCTGACGCTGCTGCGCGTGGACAGCTGGGTGGCCTGACGCCCGGGTCAGCCCACCGGGGCCATGACCTGGAACAGGTAGGCCATGCCGGTGGCGGCGACCGCGAATGCGATGGCGCCAGCGCCGCAGATGAAAGCCACGGACAGCGCGTCCAGCATCGGCCTGGCGCGGCTGGTGCCGCTGCGTTCGAATGCAGCCGAGGCCCTGCGCACGGCCAACACGCCGGGCAGCGGCAGGGCGACCGCCGCGATACAGGCCAACCACGGCGCCAGCCCCAGCAGTACTGCCACGAACAGCACCAACGGGCCCAGCGGGAAGAGGTAGATCAGTGGGACGGCCTGGGTTGACACCTGCAACTCCGTGAAAAGCCCTCGCTGACGCCGCAGCGCGTTGGCCGAACGCACGGACATGACCGCAATAGCCAGGGCAACCAGAAGATCGATCATCGACGAACTCCAAGGGCCGCCATGTTGCCTGCCCGGATGCACGGAGAGACACCGTGGAAACCTGCGCCAGGCAATCCCCAACATCGCAAAAACCGGCTCAGGGTTTTCCGGAGAGCTTCAACAAGTAAAGCTCGTGGATGGAATCAGCCGCCGCACCTAGAGTGCCTCTCGACCTTGACCGCTAAGGCACGAAAGGGCTGACCGTGGACAACTCGCAGACGCAGTGCACACCGCCAAGCCAGCCGGCCCTATCGACCTTGTCGCTGCTGGACGAACTGACGCGCCTCGCACCAGCGCTGGACGGCTTTCCGGTGGACGCGTTGCTGGACGTCTACGTCACGGCCGAACAGCAATCCCGCGCCAACGCCTACCGCCTCGTGGACCTCTGCCTGGAGAACTGGATCGCCTCGCTGGAAGGCAGCATTGGCTCCTATCCCCATGTGCCCGACGACGCGCTCGCCCGCGTGCAGGCCCGCCAGCGCGGCGCGCGCGACGCGCTGTCTTCGCTCAAGTCCGCCCTCGCCCAGATGGATGTTGTCCCTGGCAACCGTGGGCAACTCTGTTGATAACCCCTGGGGGCTGCGCCTAAGTCCTTGTCGCCGTTGACCGCGCCTGTCGCTGCCTCGAAATAAGGCAGTTTTGTGTCAGCCGATGCTGACCGTCTGCCCCACCAGGTCGAGGGTCAGCTTGTCGAAGGATGCGCCCGTCTTGTCCAGGGCGTTGAAGGACAGCTTGCCGTCCCTGCAACTGGCCCGCACAAAACCCAGCGTGGCATCGACGAGGTTGCGGTCGACCCCGGGCTTGCCGGTGACACCGGCCGCCTGGTTCTTGCTGCTGTTGATCCGGTAGCCGCCGTTTCCGGTCACGATGTAGGGGATCTGCTGCGTACCCACCGTGCGCACGAAGCGCTGGTACAGGTGGGCATGGCCCACGACGACGGCATCCGGCCACAGGCCCACCTGGGTGCACGCCGCGTCCAGCCCCTTGCTCATCGCATCGGGGCTCGCGGCATAGAACTGCGGCAGGTGGTGTACCGCCAGGATGATCGCCCGCTTGTCGCCCTGGTCGCGCAACTGCTTGAGCCGCGTCAGCTCGGCAAGGAAGTGCGTGAGCTGCTGCTTGCTCATGTAGCGCTTGCTCTCCGCGGCGTTGGAGAACAGCCCGACGATGCTGACGTGCGGTGCATCCAGCGTGAAGTAGGTGCCGGGCTGAGTCATCGTCGTGCGGGCCACGCCGCCCAGCAGGCTGTTCTGCGCGGGCTTGTCGGCGCAGAAGATCTCGATGAAGGCTTGCAGCGGCTGGTGCTGGTCGTCGTAGATGGCGGCGTCGTGGTTGCCGGGCACCGCGAAGATGGGTGCCGGATAGTCCTTGAAGGGGATGCCGAACTGGCAGGGCACGTAGTCCGCCTCGCCGAAGAAATACACCACGTCGCCGACGTGAAAGCAGAAGGCCGGCGGCTGGGTCTTGGCCAGCTCGGTCATCTGCTTGGCCACCGACTCCTCGCCGTTGTACATGGCCAGCGTCACGGCGCCCGAGTCGCCGATGAAGTCGAAATCGATGCCACCGGCCAGCGTGTCGACGAAGGTCTTGCCGCGCACGCTCTCCAGCGTCATGACCAGCGAATCGACGCCACCACGGAGGTACTCCGGCGCCTGCTGCTTGCCCTGGGCATAGGCTTGCGCGACCGGGTTGTCGAGCACTGCGGCATCGTTGTCGGCCTTGAACGGGTCGTTGGCCACAGAGCCCGGTGGCTCCTGGAAGATGAAGCCCCCGGCTGCCTGCGCCGGGTTCGACGTTGCACGCTCCACCTCGGCTTGCGCATCGGCGGCGGCCTCTTGGGCTTGCGCCTGGTGGTAGGCCGCGAGCACCGGCGCGGCAGCAGCGGCGGCAGCGTCGATGGAGGGGATGCCGCTGTCTGTGGGCTCGCCATGGGCGTCGGTCTTCAGCGACTGGTTGGCGTACTTCAGGAACAGTGCCATGACGCTGCTCCCCTGCAGCACGAACAGCGCGCCGTCCTGGTTGGGCCCGTTCTCGTCGTGGTAGCCCTGGTTCTGTATCCAGGTGCGCGTGCCCTGGTTCATGTGCACATTGGTCACGCCCGCAAAGCCCGTACTGGGCGCGGCACCGGTCTTGGCATCGACGGGCGTGCCCGTGCCGCAGATGACGACCTTGGCGCCGCGGCGCACGAGCTTGGCGAATGTGGCCGCGACCGGGTCGGTCGCGGCCGCGGACGTCGCCTTGAAGCCGGCCAGCGGCACGATACCGGAGCGCACATAGTCCAGCCCCGGCACCCGCCCTCCGGCCCGGCTGTCGTCCGCGGTCAGGAAATGCGCCGGCGCACGCGCGCTGCCAAAGGCACTCAGCAGACGCTTGCCCACGCCCTGGGCCGCGGCGTTGCCCGTGGCGAGATCACACCACTGCGCCTCGATGCCCACGCCGTCGTCCGCAAGCTGGATGGCCACGCGGTAGGCGATATGGCTGTCGCCCTGGGGCTGCACGATCAGCAGCCAGTGTGGCTCGGCGGCACGAGGTGCACGCACGAAAGTGACGGTGCCATACAAGATCCCATATCCAGGCAGCGACATGACCCTCTCCCAGGGGTTGCAATGCAAAGTCGCGCAGCCTACGGGGAGACGGGCGGGGCCTCATCCCTAACCTTGTTGATGAGGATCAGGGCACCGTTCACACGGCAGCAACGCGCCAGGCATCAACGCAGCCGCACGAGAGTGCCCTGCAGCGGCGCATGCGCGCGATGGATGCCCGGCGCAGCCTGGCGTCGCAGCAACAGGGCGAGGCGATCGGCGATGTGGGGGAGGAAAGAAGCGAGGTGCAGAAACAGCATGAGGCTCTCCTGGGGCGTGGCGCCGCAGGCCGCCTCGGTCGCTACCAGGCGGCTGTGTCGCGGCGCTCCGCCCGATGGGGTGGAACGGAAATGAGGAGGCAGGGTTCAGGCGCACTCAGGCGCCAACTGGGGGCGGGGTCCATGGCAGCTCCTGGTGGGTTGATGGATTCAGCCGGGGCGGCGCTGCAGTGCGCAGCGCAGGCGCAACGTGGGCCAGGGCGTCAGGCGGTCGAGGGCCGCAACGATGTCGGTCAGCTCGCGCGGCTCGGGCGCGCGCGGTTCGGCCTGACGCTTGGGTTGCGGCGTCGGCACGGGGCGGGTCTTGTCGTTTTGCATCACGGTCCTCCTCGGGGCGGAAGCCATGCGCGAACGGGCGCATCACGCTCTTTGAAGAGCGGTCACCATCAAGAGCGGTGGAATGGGCTGCAGGCACCTGGCCTGCAGCCCGGAGCGGGCGTCAGAGGTCCAGGCAGTCCGCGGCCATCACGGCTCGCGCTGATGTACTGCGATGACTGGCACTGTCCACGCACGGGGCTCCGTTGTTGCGATGCCGCAATTGTTGTGGGGCGGTCTTTGCCGGGTCAACCCTGCATGCAGGTGGCGGTCGACTTGAGCGGCAAGCTGTCACGAAAAGCCGACACTAGGCGCCCATGAGACAGCTCGCCCTCGTTCTCCTGTTGGCCCTCCTCGCTGCCTGCTCCGCCATGCCCGCTCCCACGCCTCAAGCCATCACTGACCTCGCGCCCACCGGCCGGCTGCGCGCCGTCATCAACCTGGGCAATCCCATCCTCGCGAACGCGACGGCCAGTGGCGAGGCGGTGGGCGTGTCGGTTGACCTCGCGCGTGAGCTGGCGCGGCTGCTGGGCGTACAGGCCGAACTGCTGGTCGTCAAGTCGGCCGGCGAGTCCGTCGATGCGCTGGCCACCGGCAAGGTGGACGTAGGCTTCTTCGCCATCGACCCCGCGCGCGCTGCGACGACGGCCTACTCCGCCGCCTATGTGCAGATCGAAGGCGCCTATCTCGTGCGCGCCGATTCACCTCTACGCGCCAACGAGGAGGTGGACCGTGCCGGCACCCGCGTCGCCGTTGGCGGGCGCAGTGCCTACGACCTGTACCTGAGCCGCGAGCTGAAGGCGGCCACCATAGAGCGTGCGCCGACCTCACCGGCAGTCGTCAGCTACTTCCTCGAGCACCGCCTCGATGTTGCTGCCGGCGTGAAGCAGCAGCTCGAAGCGGATGCGAAGCTCAATCCCGGGCTGCGCCTGCTGCCCGGCCGCTTCATGGTCATCCACCAGGCCATGGGCATGCCCAAGGGCAAGGATGCCGGCGCGCGCTATCTGGCCGCCTTCGTCGAAGACGCCAAGGCCTCGGGCTTCGTCGCACAAGCGCTGGAGCGCCATGGCATCACCGGAGCCGCCGTTGCGCCGCCGGCGGCAACATCGCCTTGACGGGTGCCTCGTAAACTCGAGCCGTGTCCTCCGCCTCTCTCACCTTTCGCACCGCAAGCCTTGCGCTGTTGCTTGCCGCCGCCCAACCCGCGCTGGCGGACCGTGACGCGCTCTGGAAGATCGTCGATGGCGGCTGTGTGCCCGGCGCCGCGGCCGGCCAGATGCCACCGCCCTGCACGCGCCTGGAAATGCCGGCCGACCCCAGCCAGGGCTGGGCGGTCATCAAGGACCGCCGCGGCGTGCTGCAATACCTGCTGCTGCCCACGGCCCGCATCGCCGGCGTCGAAAGCCCTGAGCTGCTCAAGGACGAGACGCCCAATTTCTTCGCCCAGGCCTGGCGCTCGCGCGACCTGCTCGACAAGCTCAACGGCCGCCCGCTGCCGCGCGATGCCGTGTCGCTGACCGTCAACGCCGTGGGCCGGCGCAGCCAGGACCAGCTCCACATCCACATCTCCTGCACCCGGCCAGAGCTGCGAGCGCGCCTGCTGGCCGCGCAGGACAGCATTGCGCCGGAGTGGTCGCCCTTGCCCGGCGGCTGGCTGCGCCATACCTGGTTCGTGCGCCGCATCGACGCCAAGGCGCTGGACCGCATCAACCCCGTCACCGACATCGCCGCCCACGTGCCCGGCGCGGCGAACGATATGGGCGCGATGGGCGTGGGCGTCGTGGCGCTGACTTTCCGCGACGGCACCGAGGGCTTCGTGCTGATCGCCACGCCGCGCGACGGCAGCGATGCTGCTGCCGGCTCCGCTGAGTACGACATCCAGGACCACGACTGCGCCCTCGTCCGCGCAGCGTCCTGAGCCGGTCTTTCCAGGATTGCTCTAGGGGTTCACACGGGCGCGCCAAAGATTCGCCGTCGTTAATATAAACATTCACTGATGTTTAGAAGGCGGCAGCATCGGACCGCCCGACTCCCGTGGAGGCGACTTGAGCAAGACCCCCGATGTCCCCTTCCCGTCTGGCCGCCTGCGCAAGGCGCCCGAGGGCTTCCTGAGCCCAGAGGGCATACGCACCGTGTTCGCCGAGGCCAAGCAGGATCGGCGCGACTTTGTGCGCCAGGCCTTCGCCGCTGCGCTGACGGGCACCGTCGCCGGCACCGCAGCCGCCCAGGCCAATGCTGACGGCGATCCCAACATCCTGACCCTGCCCGAGCACAGCAAGGGCCTGGGCCAGCCCGTCGCCAGCGACGGCTACGGCAAGCCCTCCCGGTACGAGGCCAACGTGCAGCGGCGGCAAAGCCCCGGCCTCACGCAGACGACCCAGGCCTCGGTCTCCTTCGCGCCGCTGCAGTCGTTGTTCGGCATCGTCACGCCCAGCGGCCTGCACTTCGAGCGCCATCACCAGGGCTGGTGGGACATCGACCCGTCCAAGCACCGCCTGATGGTGAACGGCAGCGACGACAAGCTGCTCAAGCGCGCCATGTTGTTCACGATGGACGAGTTGATGCGCCTGCCCAGCGTCAGCCGCTTCCACTTCATCGAGTGCGGCGCCAACACCGGCATGGAATGGGGCAACGTCGCCGTGCCCACCTGCCAGTACACCCACGGCATGTTGAGCTGCAGCGAGTTCACCGGCGTGCCGCTGCGCATCCTGTTCGACATGTGCGGCGTGGACTACAAGCGTGCCCGCTACGTGCTGGCCGAGGGCGCCGATGGCTCCAGCATGACGCGCACCGTGCCGATGGAGCTGGTGGAGAGCGGCGAAGTGCTCGTCGCCTACGGCCAGAACGGCGAGATGCTGCGCCCCGAGCAAGGCTACCCGCTGCGCCTGGTGGTGCCCGGCGTGCAGGGCGTGAGCTGGGTCAAGTACTTGCGCCGCCTGGAAGTGGGCGACCAGCCCTACGGCACCAAGGACGAGACCATCCACTACATCGACCTGATGCCCGGCGGCCTGCACCGCCAGTACACCAGCACGCAGGAATGCAAGAGCGTGGTCACGACGCCCTCGGGCGGCCAGATCCTGCTCGACAAAGGCTACTACCAGATCAGCGGCCTGGCCTGGTCGGGCCGCGGGCGCGTGAAGCAAGTGGACGTGACGACCGACGGCGGCCGCAACTGGCGCACGGCGCGCCTGCAAGACCCCGTCATGAGCAAGTGCCTGACCCGCTTCACGCTGGACTGGCAGTGGGACGGCAAGCCGGCCATCCTGCAAAGCCGCGCGATGGACGAGACCGGCTATGTGCAGCCCAGCACTCGCCAGTTGCGCGCCGTGCGCGGCACGCGGTCGATCTATCACAACAACGCCATCCAGTCCTGGCTGGTGGAGGAAAGTGGCGAGGTGCGCAATGTGCAGCTCTCGTAGGCTTTTCGCCGCGCTGCTGGGTTGTGTCGCGCTGGGGGCTTCGGCCCAGAACTATCCAGGCATCGGCCGCCCTGCGACCAAAGCCGAAGTCGCTGCCTGGGACATCGACGTGCGGCCCGACTTCAAGGGTCTGCCCAAGGGATCGGGCTCGGTAAGCCAGGGCCAGGAGATCTGGGAGGCCAAGTGCGCCTCCTGCCATGGCGTCTTCGGCGAGAGCAATGAGGTTTTCGCACCGCTGGTGGGTGGCACAACGGCCGAGGACATCAAGACGGGTCGCGTCGCGCGGCTGAACGACCCCACCTTCCCCGGCCGCACGACGCTGATGAAGGTCTCCACCGTTTCCACGCTGTGGGACTACATCAGCCGAGCCATGCCCTGGAACGCGCCCAAGTCGCTCAAGCCCGACGAGGTCTACGCCGTCACGGCCTACCTGCTGAACCTGGGGCGCATCGTGCCCGACGGCTTCACGCTCAGCGACGCCAACATCGCCGACGTGCAAAAGCGCCTCCCCAACCGCAACGGCATGACGACGGCGCACGCGATGTGGCCCGGCAAGGGTCTCAAGGCCGGCGCGGTGGACGTCAAGGCCACGGCATGCATGCACGACTGCGACACCGAGCCCAAAGTCGCGTCGCTGCTGCCCGACTTCGCTCGCAACAACAACGGCAACCTTGCCGAGCAGCAACGCCTCATCGGCCCGCAGCGCGGCGTGGACACCACCCGCCCGCCCGGCGCGCGACGCGACGGCCCCCTCGCCGTGGCGGCGGCACCCACTGCCCCCAGCCCAGCCACTGCAGCCCTCACGCTGCTGAAGAAGCACTCCTGCACCGCCTGCCACGGCATGGAGCAAAAACTCGTGGGCCCCGGCTTCAAGCAAGTCGCCGCGAAGTACGCTGCGCGCAATGACGCCGAGGCCTACCTCGCTGCCAAGATCAAGAGTGGCGGCCAGGGCGTTTGGGGGCCCATCCCCATGCCCGCCCAGGCCTTGTCCGACACTGAGTTGAAGACCCTCGCTGCCTGGCTTGCCGCCGGCGCGGCCAGCCGTTGAGGAATGCACCAATGCGCGCCACTGCGCACACCCCTAACGTGGAAGACATCAAGGAGACCACCATGCTGACCCGTCGAACCGCCCTCACCCGCTCCGCGCAGGTCGCCCTGATGCTGGGCGGCCTGGGCCTGTTGCCCCGCACCGCGCTGGCCGCCTACCCGGCCGCTGCTTTCGAGGCCAAGAACGTCGCCGACCTGATGAAGGCCCTGGGCGCCGGCGCCCCCGTCGAGAGCAAGGACGTCACCGTCACCGCGCCCGACATTGCCGAGAACGGCGCCGTCGTGCCCGTGGGCGCTGCCACCGCGCTGCCTGGCGCCAAGCGCTTGCTCATCCTTGTGGAGAAGAACCCCAGCGTGCTGTCCGCCGCCTTCGACGTGAGCGAGTTCGTCGAGCCCAGCTTCACGACGCGCGTGAAGATGGGCCAGTCGTCCAACGTCATTGCCGTGGCCTTGATGAGCGACGGCAAGGTGCTGTACGCACAAAAGGAAGTCAAGGTCACCCTCGGCGGCTGCGGCGGCTGAACGAAGAATCAAGGAGACACACCATGCCAGATCCCATGCGCATCCGGGCCCAGGCGGCCGGCGACAAGACCACCGTTCGCGTGCTGATGAGCCACGAGATGGAGACCGGCCTTCGCAAGGACGCCGCCGGCAAGACCATCCCCGCCTGGTTCATCCAGGAAGTGACGGCCCAACTCAACGGCAAGCCCGTCTTCGCCGCCGAGTGGGGCCCGTCGGTGTCCAAGAACCCCTTCCTGCAGTTCGTCGTGAAGGGGGCCAAGGCCGGCGACAAGATCGCCATCACCTGGCGCGACAACAAGGGCGAGACCCGCACCGACGAAGCCACGGTTTCCTGAACACTCCACCGGAGGGGACATGCGCACAAGACTGATCGCCGCCACCGCCGCGGCTTTCGCCGCCGTGGCCACGTTGCCGCTGATGGCCCAGCAGCCCAAGACCGCGGCCGACGGCATTGCCGAATACCGCAAGATGCTGGAGGACGGCAACCCGGCCGAGCTCTTCGAGGCCAAGGGCGAGGAGCTGTGGAAGACGGCCCGCGGCCCGAAGAACGCCACGCTTGAGGCGTGCGACCTTGGCCTGGGCCCGGGCGTCGTCAAGGGTGCCTGGGTGCAGTTGCCGCGCTACTTTGCCGACACGAAGAAGGTGCAGGACCTGGAATCTCGCTTGCTGACCTGCATGCAGACGCTACAGGGCTTCGATGCCGCCGAGATCGCCAACACGCCCTTCGACAGGGGCGAGCAGGCCTCGGTCACGGCCCTGGCGGCCTGGATCTCGTCCAGTTCGCGCGGCATGAAGATGGCGCTGCCGCAAAAGCACGCCGAGGAAAAGCGCTTCTACGAACTCGGCAAGCGCGCCTTCTTCTTTCGCGGCGGGCCGATGGACTTTTCCTGCGCGAGTTGCCACGGCGAGGACGGCAAGCGCATTCGCATGCAGGACCTGCCCAACCTGACCAAGAACCCCGGTGACGGCGTCGGCTTCGCGGCCTGGCCGGCCTACCGCGTCTCCAGCGGCGAGATGTGGAGCATGCAGCGGCGGCTCAACGACTGCTTCCGCCAGCAGCGCTTCCCCTACCCCGGCTTCGGCTCCGACGTGACGGTGGCTCTCGCCGTCTACATGGGCGTCAACGCCAAGGGCGCCGAGTCCATCGCCCCTGCCTTGAAGCGCTGAGGAGAACGACATGAAGATCCGACACCTCACCGCCCTCGCACTGCTTTGCGTTGGGACCGCTCACGCGCAAAGTGCCAAGCAACTTGACCAGCAGGCCGACGCGATGATGAAGGCCTCCTTCCGCGAGCAAGGCATCGCCAAGATGGATCGCGTGGAGCAGGACGCGGCGCAGAAGGCCTGCTCCGCGGCCAAGCCGCCGCCGGCCACCGTCGCGAAGAAGATCGAGGCCCAGCAGCTCGCCGCGATCAAATGGCCCAGCGACGGCCAGTTCATCGGCGACTGGAAGGAAGGCGAAAAACTCGCCCAGAATGGCCGCGGCATGACCTGGACGGACGCCAGCGCCACCCCCGGGAAAAACGGGGCCATGTGCTACAACTGCCACCAGATCGACAAGAAGGAAATCTCCTTCGGCTCCATCGGCCCCAGCCTCTGGAACTACGGCAAGCTGCGCGGCGTGACTGACCCAGCGGACCCGGCCCAGGCAGCCATCGTCAAGTACACCTGGGGCAAGCTGTGGAACAGCAAGGCCTATGCGGCCTGCTCTGAGATGCCCCGCTTCGGGCATGCCGAGCTGCTGACCGAGGCGCAGATCCGCGACCTGATGGCGCTGCTGCTGGACCCGAAGTCACCAGTCAACCAATAACGATGTCGCTCTCCAAGCGCGAGTTCCTGCAGGTCCTGTCCTGCGCCGCTGCGGCCGGCCTGCCGCTGGGCCGGCATGCCGAGGCGGCGACGGCCCAGGCCGAAGAGAAGCTCTACGAGCTGCCACCCTTTGGCAATGTGTCGCTGCTGCACATGACGGACTGCCATGCGCAGTTGAACCCCATCCACTTCCGCGAGCCCAGCGTCAACCTCGGCGTGAGCGGCATGCAGGGGCAACTGCCCCACCTCGTCGGCGAGCACCTGCTCAAGGCCACGGGCCTGCGGCCGGGCACGGCGCAGGCCCATGCCTTCACGTCGCTGAGCTTCGAGACCGCCGCGCGCCGCTATGGCCGCGTGGGCGGCTTCGCGCACCTCGCCACGCTCGTGAAGCGCCTGCGCGCCAGTCGCCCCGGCGCGCTGCTGCTGGACGGCGGCGACACCTGGCAGGGCTCGGCCACGTCGCTGTGGACCAAGGGCCAGGACATGGTGAATGCCTGCAAGCTGCTGGGCGTGGACGTGATGACCGGTCACTGGGAGTTCACGTACGGCATGGAGCGCGTCAAGGAGATCGTCGAGAACGACTTCAAGGGTCGCGTCGACTTCGTCGCCCAGAACGTCAAGACGGCCGACTTCGGCGACCCGGTCTTCAAGCCCTATACGCTGAAGACCATCAACGGCGTGCAGGTCGCCATCGTGGGCCAGGCCTTCCCCTACACGCCCATCGCCAACCCGCGCTACTTCGTGGCCGACTGGGAGTTCGGCATCCAGGACGCCAACATGCAGAAGGTCGTCGACGAAGCTCGCGCCGCTGGCGCCCAGCTCGTCTGCCTGCTGTCGCACAACGGCATGGACGTGGACCTGAAGATGGCCACCCGCGTGCGCGGCATCGACGCCATCTTTGGCGGCCACACGCACGACGGCGTGCCCGTGGCCGTGCCGGTCAAGAATGCCGGCGGCACCACGCTCGTGACCAACGCCGGCAGCAACGGCAAGTTCCTCGGCGTCATGGACTTCGCCGTGAAGGACGGCAAGGTGGCGGACTTCCGCTACCGGCTGCTGCCCATCTTCGCCAACCAGCTGCGGGCCGACCCCGAGATGCAGGCGCTCATCGACAAGATTCGTGCGCCCCACCTCGCCAAGCTGAACGAGAAGCTCGCCGTCACCGACGGCCTGCTCTACCGCCGCGGCAACTTCAACGGCAGCTGGGACCAGCTCATCTGTGACGCGCTGAGGGACACGCAAGGGGCTGAGATCGCCTTCTCGCCGGGCTTCCGCTGGGGCACCAGTCTTTTGCCCGGTGCCCCCATCACGCGCGAGCTGCTGATGGACCAGCTGGCCATCACCTATCCCTACACCACGCTGACCGAGATGACGGGTGCCACGATCAAGACCGTGCTGGAAGACGTGGCCGACAACCTCTTCAACCCCGACCCCTACTACCAGCAGGGCGGCGACATGGTGCGCACCGGCGGCCTCACCTACACCCTGCAGCCCACCGAGGCCATGGGCCGGCGCATCACCGACATGCGGCTGAACGGCAAGCCCATCGACGCCGACAAGCGCTACAAGGTCGCCGGCTGGGCGCCGGTGGCCGAGGAGGCACGCAACGCCCCAGGTGCCAAGCCGGTGTGGGAGCATGTCGAGACTTGGCTGCGTGGCCAACATGGCCGCGTAAAGCCTCGCCACATCAACACACCCAAACTTGTCGCAGTCCAAGGCAACCCAGGCCTGACATGAAGCACACCCTCGCCGCCCTGACGCTCGTCGCCGCCACGGCCCAGGCCGGCGACGCACCGGCGGTGTTCAACGTGCCGCAACTCACGCCCGAGACGGCACTGATTGCAGCGCAAGCAGCGCTGGCGAAATGCCGCGCCGCCGGTCATCAGGTCGCGGTCGCCGTCGTGGACCGCTCGGGCACTGTGCAGGTACTGCTGCGCGACCGCTTCGCGGGCGTCCATACGGTAGACATCGCGCCACAGAAGGCCTGGACGGCGGCGAGCTTTCGCCTGCCCACGGCCACGCTGGCAGCCGAGACCCAGGCCGGCAAGCCCATGAGTGGCCTGCGCGCATCGCCGCGCATCATGGCCGTCCCCGGTGGCCAGGTCATCGAAGCTTCGGGCATGGTGGTGGGCGCCATCGGCGTGTCCGGTGCACCGGGCGGCGAGGCGGACGATGCCTGCGCACTGGCCGGCGTGAAAGCCGTGACCGACGCCATCGAGCTGGGCGGTTGACGATACTCTCCGGCACCCCAAGGAGACTTCCATGATCCAGCGTGCCCTGCTCGCCTTCCTGGCAACGATCGCCATGTTCTTCACCCCACTGGCGCAAGCCGCAGGGGACGGCGTCGTCTACCACGTCGACAACGCCGCCGCGCAAGGCCTCAAGGGCTTGCGCAACATCCGCAATCATCTGGACGTGGACCCGGCCGCCCAGATCGTCGTCGTCACGCACGCCGACGGCGTAGACCTGCTGATGGAAGGCGCCAAGGCGGGCGACGGCACCGAGTTCGCGCCGCTGGTGGCAGCGCTGAAGAACCGTGGCGTGCGCTTCGAGGTGTGCGAGATCACGCTGAAGAACCGCAACCTGAAGAAGGAGCAGTTCATCCTGGACGCCGACTTCACGCCCTCCGGCGTCGTGCGCGTGGCCAAGCTGCAGAAGCAGGGCTACGCCTACATCAAGCCCTGATCACCTGCAGGGCCTCACAGCGCATTCACCTTCAGCCAGTTCAGGTTCCACTCCTTGCCGATGGATTTCAGGCGCAGGGTGTGGTTGCCGGCAGTCATGGCGAAGCTGGCGCTGGTCTTTGTTGCCCAGGTTTGCCAGCCGCCGGTGTTGGGAACCGCCATGACATCCACGGCCTTGGCGCCATCCACCCAGACTTCAAAACCCGTGCTGCCATTGGCGCTCGCCAGGCGATAGTCGATGGTGAAGTTGCCAGCGGTGGCGACGTTGATCCTGAATTCGATGTAGTCGTCCGGATCGAAGTAGCCGACGTCCTGGCCGCCGCCGGTGTCACTGCAACTCTCGATCTGGACGCCAGTCATGGCCGTGAAGGCTTCCGCTTGAAGGGTTGCCGGCACGGGCACGGACTGGATGGTCGTGCTTGCCGCGTCGCTGTAAAAACTCTCGTTGACCGCGGTGAGTGAAGTCACGACGTAGAGATAGGTGGTGCCGCTTGCCGCGGTGCTGTCCGTATAGGTGCTGGCGGTGACCTTGTCTGCGAGCCTGGCGTAAGTGCCGCCCGCCCCAGCCGCTCGATACACGCTGTAGCCCGTGACCTTGGCGTCGGCACTGGCAGTCCAGCTGAGCACATTGCTGCCGGTGCCCTCGGTCAATTTCAGGCCGGCCGGGCGCGCCGGCAGTTGGAACACCTCCGGTGCGGTGCTGCTCACCATCCATTGGGCCAGACCTGAGTGGACCTCATAGGCCTGGGTGGCATAGCCCTTGAACAGGTTTTCGATCTCGGTGACGGTGGCGGTGGCGAAATCCACCTTGCCGTTCATGTCGATCACGTCCTTGCCCTGCGTTGGCTCCTTGTCGAGCAAGTACATCTCGGCCCAGGTGTTGGCGCTGCCGTTGTCCTTGAAGACGCCGCTCAAGGTGTAGGTCTGGCCGCCCTGCAGCGTGATGGCCTGGTAGACGCCGCCATTGATTTCGCCCGTGACGCCGTCCGGGCGGGTCACGCGCAGCAGGGCACCTTCGCTGCCGGTCGGGGCCTTGCCCGCGGCTGAGTAGTTGAAGTCCAGGTTCAGCTTGCCGCTGATGGTCAGCGCGGTCCAGCCCGTGCCGGAGCCGAAACCGCCGTTGGTGACGACTTCTGCGTTGGTGGCGGTGTTGGTGATGCTGATCTTGTCGAAGGTCACATCGGGGTTGCTGCCGCTCGAGGCACCGCTCTTGATCACGAAGTAGTACGTCTTGGGACCCGTGCCGCCCACCTTGATCGCCGCCGCCTTGACCGCGCAGGCATTGGCAAAACTGGCATCCCAGCCGGCGCAGTCCCAGGTGCTGGCCTTGGCCACCATGCCCACGCCGGTGTCGAAGTTGGTGTTGACGGCGTTGGTGACCATCCCCCAGGTGCCTTTGCCGGAACCACCCGCCGGGCTGACCAGTTTGTACGCCCACGAGGTGGAAGCCCAGCCATAGCTGGCGTAGGTGTCGTAGGTTGCACGGCCGATCTGCCCGCCCAGGTCCAGGCCCGCGCCCTGCCAGGGCTGGAATTCGCCCACGAGAAGGGGGATCTTCAGGTCGCTGACCTGCTTGTTGTAGGCACAGACGCCCGTGGTGCCGCTAGTGCCGCAACGCAGCCAGTCGCGGTGGATCATGTAGGGCGAATCGCCGGGGCGGTCACCAAACAGGCCCGGGTAGGGGTGGATCTCGAAGGCGACGTTGGTGAAGCCCTTGGCGGTGGGGTTGCCGTAGCCATCGATGCTGCCGTAATGGCTGGGCAGCAGGACGATGTGCTTGTCATCGACGGCGCGGATGGTTTTGTACAAGTCTTCAACGCGCGCCACCATGGCTTCAGGGGTTGAACCCCAAGGCTCGTTGAGCGGGTCATAAGCCGCAACGACCGGCTCCTCCTTGTACCTGGTTGCGATTTGCTGCCAGAGCCACCGGGTGCGCTCCTGCGCGTCGGCGTCTGTCCAGTACTTGTTCTGGCCGGCGCAACCGGTGTGGTCGTTGGGCGTCTGGCCGCCAGCGGCACCATGCAGGTCCAGGATCACGTAGATGCCGCGTTTCTTGGCCTCGGCGATGCTCCAGTCGAGGTACTTCCAGGCGTCTGCGCGCAGGGTTTTCGGCTTCTTCTCGTCTTCGATGACGCTCCACAAGATGGGCAGGCGGACGACGTTGAAGCCAAAGGCCTGCAACTGATCCCAATCGCGGGTGGTAATCCAGCTGTCGCGGTACAGCTTGATCAGGCGCTCCTTCTCGTCGTAGCCAAAGCGCTCGGTCAGCTTGGCTTCGAGCGTGCATTGGTCGGTCACGCCGTTGCCGCCCTGGCCCATCATCCAGAATTCCTGCACCAGCCAGTTGCCCAGGTTGCTGCCTTTCAGCAGCACCTGCTTGCCGCTCGCGTCCACCCACTTGGTGCCATCTGTTTTCAGCTGCGTGAGGCTTGCACCGCTGGCTGGGGGCGTGCTCGGTGTGGGGTCCGGTGCATTGCTGCTGGAGCCACCGCTGCCGCCGCAGGCGGCCAGCAGCGCCACACCCGTCAGCCCGCCCAGCAATACGCCGCGCAGGGACTTACCCAGAGGGAAGGCGGCGCCTCCCACGAACCATCGCTTTGCCACGTCTTGTCTCCGTCTGATTTATGGAACCGGTTCCAATTCAGTATCCAAGACGGGTTCTGCGAATGTCAACGGTGCGTGGGGAGAATCCTAGGGATGCCCGAAATTTCAGCGTTTGCCGGAGCTGGAATGTGGAATCGATTCCACGGCCGGCGCCAACATGCGCCGCGAAACGTTGAAGCGGCTTGTCAGCGGGCGAGCCTTACGCCCGCCACTCCTGCCAGCGCAGGGCCAGCAGCGCACCAACCACCATCGCCGCCAGCGCGATGAAGCTGCCCAGCGACAGCGTCGACACGCCCGTGATGCCCTGGCCGATGGAGCAGCCCATCGCGACGATGCCGCCCACACCCATGAGGACGGCACCCACCAGGTGCACGCCCAGGTCATTCACGTTGGCAAACCCCTCCCAGCGAAAGCTCCGCTCGAAGGCCGACATCAACGCTGCGCCGACGACGAGGCCCGCCACGCTGACGATGCCGAGGGTCAGCGTCTTGCTCGCGTCGCTGAACATCTGCAGCCAGTCCAGCGCGTAGGCTATAGGGGCGATCGCGCTCAGCGACTCCATGCGCCGCGAGTTGGTCGCGAGGTATGCCGGCTCCAGCGTGCGCGGGTCCTCCGGCAAAAAGCCCAGGTGTCCCGACACCCACCACAGCCCAGCGATCAGCCCGCCCACGCCCAGGCCGGCGAGCCAGACTTCACCCGAACGGCCATCGCGGTCCTTGAGCACCCATGCCAGCAAAGCCACGCCCAGCACGGCCGCCACGACGACGGGGGATATGCCCAGCAGCGCCGGCAAGGCCTGCCCGCTGGGCAAATCCACGGCGACCTTCTCGAGGGTGGCCACGCGCACCACGGCCGTGATGCCTCGCAGCGTGGCCCCGGCTGCGACCGCAGCAACCACGAGCACAACGAGGGACTTCAGGTTGCCCGCGCCCAGCCTCACCAGGTTGCGACTGATGCAGCCCGAGCTCAGCACCATGCCAAAGCCGAACAGCAGCCCGCCCACGACGCTGGAGAGCCACAGCAGGCGCGGGCCGGTGTAGATGCTGCCGGCCGGGTCCACGACGCCCGTGACCGCCATGCCGTTGAACGCCAGCACGGCGACGGCGATGGCCAGCACCCACATGCGGGCGCGCCGCCAGTCGCCCATGGCGTAGACATCCGAGATCGCACCCATGGTGCAAAAACGCGTACGCTGGGCGATCGCGCCAAACAGCACCGCCAGGCCGAACGCCGCCCAGAGCACCTGGTGCATGAGGGCGGGCAGCGCGGATTCGTCCATATCGGTCAACTTGCGGCAAGTCAAAAAGGCAGCCGCATTCTCCATTCCCCCAGGGCAGACATCGGCGCCTGCTGATACAGTGATTTTCCGAAGTCAACGACCATCGCCGCGATGACCGACTCCGCCGTCCCCAACGAGGAAGATCGAGTTTTCGAGTCCGCCGCCGAACTTTTCGGCGTGCTGGCCACGCCCATCCGGCTGAAGATCATCAGCGCCGTCTGCCACGGCGAGCGCAACGTCTCCGAGCTGCTCGCGCAGATCCACACGACGCAGCCCAACATGTCCCAGCACCTGTCCACGCTCTACCGCGCGGGCATCCTGGGCAAGCGCCGCGAAGGCACGCAGATCTACTACCACCTGCAGAGCGAGAAGGTCGCCCTGCTCTGCCGCGCCGTCTGCACCCAGCTTGCGGTGGAGCTGGACGGCGACGAGGCCGTGCCGGCCGAAGAGCGCCTGCTCGTCGCTGGAATGCGCTGAAACGCCGCATGGACCGACGCCGCTGTTGTGCCGCCCTCGCTCTGGGCCTGGCCGGGCCGACCGCTTTCGCCGCCGATGCGCTGAAGAACATCCCCGCCGTCGGCACGCCGCTGCGCCTGCCTGATGTACCAATGCTGGGCGGCGGCGAGTTCCGCGCCGCCGAGGCCGAAGGCCGCGTCGTGGTTGTGTACTGGTGGGCCAGCTGGTGCCCGTTCTGCGCCCAGGTCACGCCGCATGTGCAAAAGCTCTGGCGCGCGCAGAAGGACCGGGGCCTCGTGGTGCTGGGCCTGTCCATCGACAAGGACCCGGCGGTTGCCAAGGCCTACCTCGACAAGCGCGGCTATGACTTCCCCAGCGGCTGGAACAGCCCCGCCGTCGAGGCCGTGCTACCGAAGCCGCAGGGCCTGCCCGTCACGCTGGTGCGCGGCCGCAACGGCCGTGTCGCCTGGGCCGAGGCGGGCCAGCTCTTCCCCGAGGACGTGGAGCAGCTGGCACGCTTCCTCTGACTGAAAGATCTTCATGACCGCCCATGCACCCGACATGCTGGACATGTCCACCCCCGACCTGAAGCAACAGGGCTATGCGCTGCTGAACAAGCAGCTCCAGGCCCTGCTGGAGGGCGAGCGCGACGGCATCGCCAACCTGGCACAGTTCTCGGCCCTGGTCTACCAGGCCGTACCGGGGCTGAACTGGGCGGGCTTCTATCTGCTGCGCGACAAGACGCTGGTGCTGGGCCCCTTCCAGGGCAAGGTGGCCTGTGTTCGCATCCCCGTGGGCCGCGGCGTCTGCGGCACCTGCGCCCAGACGCTGGCTGCCCAGATCGTGCCCGACGTGCACGCCTTTCCCGGCCACATCGCCTGCGACAGTGCCTCCAACTCGGAGCTGGTGCTCCCGGTGCTCGTCGGGGGCCGACTGGTGGCGGTCTTCGACCTCGACAGCCCGCATCTGGGCCGCTTCGACGAACACGACGCCGCCGGCCTGCAGGCCATGCTGGCTACTCTCGTCGCCGGCACTGACTGGCCCTGAGGGGCAAACGTAACGGTTCTATGCGGTGCAGTCGCGCACCCCGCCGGCTTGGCCTAGAGTAGGCCCTGCCACTTCAGAGGACTGCCATGCCCGCCCGCACCCCCGCCGCTGAAAGCTTGCCCATCGACATCAACGCGCTGTCCAAGCTGTGGGCGGGCGGGTCGCTGGCCTACAACCAGGGGCTGATCACGCTGCTGGATGCGCAGACAGCCTGGTGCCGCGACGCGGAGCGCTGGACGGCCAACCTGATGCAGGGCTGGCTGGGCTCAGCGGCCCAACCGCCGACCGATGCCGCCCTCGGCCTGATGGGCCCGGCCGCGTTGCAACGCTCCTGGGCCGCCTGGACCCAGGTCTGGGTCGACGCGCTGAGGCACGACGCCACCGAGCGCTAGAAGCACCGCGGCGTGGGCAGGGCCGGGCCATCGGCCCAGCCTTGCTCGCCCACCAGCGGCACGAAGTGCACCGCCGCGATGTCCTCCTGCTCGAACGACGCCTCGCCACGGCGCGTCAGCTTCACGAGGCGCTGATCCGTCAGCGGGCCGACGGGCATGACGAGGCGCCCGCCCATGACGAGTTGCGCCTTCAGCGCCGATGGCACCTCGGGCCCGCCCGCCGCAACGAGGATGGCATCGAAGCGCCCGCGGCCCGGCCAGCCGATGGAGCCGTCACCCGCCACCACCTGCACGTTGCCGTAGCCCAGGGCCGCCAGCCGCTCGCCCGCCGCACGGGCCAGCACGGCGTTGCGTTCGATGGTGACAACGTGGGCGACGACGCGACTCAGCACCGCGGCTGCATAGCCCGAGCCCGCGCCGATCTCCAGCACACGGTCGTGCGGCCCCAGCCGCGCCTCCTCGATCATCAGCGCCACGATGTAGGGCTGCGAAATCGTCTGGCCCTGGGCGATGGCCAAGGCCCGGTCGTCGTAGGCGAAGTCCTCAAAACCGGGCTCGACGAAGCGCTCGCGCGGCACGCTGCGCATGGCCTGCAGCACGGCCGGATCGCGGATGCCACGTTCGGCCAACTGCATGACAACCATGCGCTCGCGCCGCTCGGCATGGGGCGACGGACGGTTCATGCCGCCCATGATGCGCCTAGATCGCGCCCACACTCCCCGTCACCGGCAGCACGATGCCGGTGATGTAACCCGAGCAGACCGGCGAGGCGAGGAAGACATAGGCTGGCGACAACTCCTCGGGCTGCGCCGCACGCCTCATGTCGGTGCTCTGGCCGAAGGTCTTGACCTTGTCGGCGGGCGCGTCGGCCGGGTTCAGAGGCGTCCACACCGGCCCCGGCGCCACTGCATTGACGCGGATGCCCTTCTCGATGAGCTGGCTGGCCAGCGACTTGGTCATCGCATGGATGGCGCCTTTGCTGGCCGCATAGTCCACCAGGTGCTCGCTGCCGCGCAGCCCTGTCACCGAGCCGGTGTTGATGATGCTGGCGCCACGCTTCAGATGGGGCAACGCCGCTCGCGTCAGGCGCAGGTAGCCACCGACGTTGGTGTTCAAGGTCTCCAGCATGCGCTCGTCGCTGATGTCCTCCAGCGAGGTCGCGTGTTCCTGGAAGGCCGCGTTGTTGACGAGCACGTCCAGCCGCCCGAAAGCGCCCAGCGTCTGGGCGACAGCGGCCTCGCACCAGGCACTGTCCTTCACGTCACCCTGCAACAGCAGGCAGCGCCGGCCCTCGGTCTCGACGAGGCGCCGGGTCTCCTCCGCATCCTCGGTGGAGGAATGGAAGGCCACGGCCACGTCGGCGCCCTCGCGCGCGAACAGCACGGCCACGGCTCGGCCTATGCCGGAGTCCGCCCCGGTCACCAGGGCCGCAAAGCCCTCCAGCTTGCCGCTGCCGCGGTACTGCGGCGCATCGGTCTGGGGTTGCAGCTCCAGGTCGGACTGGCGACCGGGCTTGGCCAGGTGTTGGGCCGGCAGCTCGGCCGGGTGCTCGCGGGCACCGGCCTGCACGGCGCCGCCCTCCTCCTTGTCCTCAGGAGGCTGGCGGGCGTCGCGCCGGTCCTGCTCGCGCTGGATGCGGCGCTGCTTGTCCAGCGTCGCGTCGTTGGTGATTTTCATGGGGGCTCCCGCATGCAAAGGTGACCCCCAACGGCGGCATTCGTCATGCCCGCAACTGCCCGTGGGGCTCTGGTAAACCTTGCCGCAAACCCCTCAGGCACCCCGCTTGCTCCGGTCCGTGATCCCTACCCTGGAGATCGCCATGAGCAAACCCTCACTGTTGTCGACGGCTGTCGCGCTGGTCGTCTCGGGCTCGCTGGTTGCGGCCGGCACGGTGCTGGCCCAGACCAACCCCGCCGACATCCGCGTCTACATGGAGGCCACGGGCCAGGGCACGGCAACGGCCCTGGCGCCGCCCAACGGCTCGGTCACCCGCGCGGACGTTGCCGCCGCGCGGGCCGAACTCTCGCCCCGCGCCGACCGCAACTGAACCCGCTCACCCTCACTTGACAGGCGACGCCGCTGGCGAGGGCGGGGTCGCCGGCCGGGTTTCTGGGGCAGGTGTCGAGTCGTTGCGGTTGGGCAGCGGCACCTCGGGCGGCTGGGTGCGGCCGCAGCCCGCCAGCGTGCCGGCCAGAGCCATGGCGGCCCACCAGGCCAGGCATCGTTTTTTGCCAGGAAAAGTTTGCATGCGGGTACTCCCGGAAGTGGTCAACCCGGCCGGGCGGCAAGTTGCGTGCCGACATACGGGAGAGCTTTTTGCTCCGGGGCGGCATGACAGACATCCGCACCGGCCAGGCCCCCGACGCGCTGACGCGCGAGCAGTTCCACGAACGCTTCCAGCAGCGCTTCCAGGACCCGGCCTTCGACGCCGAGCAGGAAGCCCTGGCCCGCATCGAGGAGATCGCCTGGGAGGCACTGCAGGAGGGGCGCAAGGCGCCGGTGACACAGCCTGCCGGCGAAGGCTTCGCCGACCCCACCTACGAGGTCTCGGTGGAATGGCTGGACACGCGGTCCAGGCTTCACGCCGCCCAGGCCCGCTGGGCAGACGCCGCCACACCGCCACGCGTGCTGCTCGTCTGCGGCAGTGCGCGCAATGACGGCACCTGCCCGGGCGAGATCTCCAAGACCTGGCGGCTGACCCAACTCGCTCAGGTTGAGTTGCAAGCTGCAGGGCTGGAGGCTGACGTGCTCGACCTCAGCCTGTTGACCTCGGAATACGGCCGCGTCATCCACCCCTGCAAGGGCTGCGTCGCCACCGCGATGCCGCTGTGCCACTGGCCTTGCAGCTGCTACCCCAACCATGCACTGGGCCAGGCTGAGGACTGGATGGCCGAGATCTACGAGCGCTGGGTGGCGGCCCATGGCGTCATCCTGCTGGCGCCGACCTACTGGTACCAGTCACCCAGTGTGCTGAAGCTGATGATCGACCGCATGGTCTGCGCCGATGGCGGCAATCCCGATGTGACATCCACGCATGGCAAGAAGGTCGCCGAGGCCAAGGCGCTCGAAGAGAAAGGCTGGCACTACCCCAAGCACCTGGCCGGCCGCGCTTATGGCCTTGTCGTGCACGGTGACGTGGCCGGTATCGAGTCGCAGCGCCGCAACCTGGCCGACTGGCTGAGCTGGATGGGCCTCATCGACGCCGGAGACCTGGCCCAGCTGGACCGCTACATCGGCTACTACGAGCCTTACTACAACAGCCACGAGGCGCTGGATCGCGACACTGCCCTGCACGATGAAGTGCGCAACGTTGCCCGCGCCGTGGCCGAGGCCGTGAAGCGGCTGCGGGCCGGTGAACTCCACGAGCCCGATGCAGGGCTGCGAACGCCGCGACCCAAGTGAACGCCGTCAGCCCGGCCCCTGCCCTGCTCCCTTGTGCGGCGACGCGTCGGAATAGCCACGCTCGGCCCACAGCAGCTCGCACTCCTGCACGAGGCGCCCCATGTAGGCGTCAAAGGCCTCGTCGCCAATCTCGGCCCGCAGCGTCGCGGCCCGCGTCTGCAGGTGCAGTGGCAGCACGGCACGCCAGCCCAGATGCCCATCCTTGCTGTCTTCGGCATAGACCAGGTTGAAGGCGAAGCCGCTGCGGTGGATGGCATGCGCCTCGTCATTGACGGTCCATTGCGAGCGCCAGGAAATGAGCTTGCAGGGCGGCGGCTCGGGCCGGGGATGCGGGCGACCGGTTTCGCCGTCGCGGTAGCCCAGCTCATGCCAGAGGCGCAGCGCCTCGGCGCAGCGCGCCGCACGGAAAGCGGCATAGGCCGCCCCGCCCAGCTCGCGCTGCAGCCGCTGCTCGATGAGCTCGTAGTGCCGGGCCGGCTCAGCCGCCCAACTGGGCCGGCCAGCGGCATTGCGCAGCCGAAACAAGGTCACGGCAAAGCCGGATGAGTGCACAGCCTGCGCCGCAGCGTCATAGTCCTCGTCGACCACCCAATGCGCGCGCCAATCGTCGTCAGCGGTCATGCCGAAACGATACCTGCCCGAGCGGGATCTGTTCGGTTCATCCGCCCCCGAAGCCCGGCGCAATTTCACGCCTGGCGGCGGCTGGAATCAGGGACGGGTAGGCACGATACCCGCTGAGCGCTCCTACTGGTCGTTGGCCGCGCCGGCCCCGATCAGCCCCGCCACGGCAGGCGCCTGCAGGCGCCTGGCATAGACGTCATCCATCGCGCATTGCAGCATCGAGCTGCCTTGGGCGTGCGCCTCCGACGGGATGGCCAGACCGATGTCGACATGCACGCGCACGGGGCCGGCCTCCATGCCGTAAGGCCCCCGAAGCTGCTCGATCAGCCGCGCCTGCACCAGGCCGGCGCCGTGCTTGTCGGTCTCCAGCAGCACGGCGAAAGCCGCCGTCCCGACCTGGAAGACGGCGTCCGTCTTGCGCACGCGGTGCAATAACCGGGCCGTCAGGGCCTGCGCCACGTCTTCGAAGGCGTCGGCGCTGGCCAGCACGGCAACTTCGATCCACAGCAGGGCCATCGCGTCGCCCTGGCGACGGCTGCGAACCAGGTGTCGCGTGAGCTCCACCTCCAGCCTCTCCACGGACTCGAACCGCCGCGGCAGCGGCGTTGTCGCCACCTCTCGGCGGGAAGGTGGCGGGCTGTCGACGGTGCTGACCTGGGTCATGGGAGGCTTGGGCAGGGTTTTGACGGCAAGGTGAGGGCCGAATCCGCCAGCGGCACCGATCGACGTCGGCCTCCCTGGCGTTCGGCAGACAGGGCCCTCACTCCTCTAGAACGGACTGGCGGCGCCAAACCCGACATGGGATGCAAAAAAATCCCCTGCCGGCCGCAAACCTCTCTGTTCTGCGGACCGGACCATCGCGATCAGCCGCTAGAGTTGCGCGCCATGCACGACATCACCCAAATGCTCAAGGCCGCCTCGCAGGGCGACCGAGCCGCGGGCGACCAGGTGGTGGCGGCCCTGTATGACGACCTGCGCCGCCAGGCGCGCTCGCATCTGCGCAAGTCCGGTGGCATGACGCTGCTGGACACCACGGCCCTGGTGCACGAGGTCTGGCTGCGCCTGGCCGACCTGCAAGGCCGCGACTACCCCGACCGCCGGTATTTCCTGGCCTATGCCGCGCGTGCAATGCGCACCGTCGTCATCGACCTGGTGCGTGCCCGGCAGGCCGAGCGCCGCGGCGGCGGCCAGGATCTGCTGACGCTGAACACCGAAGTGGCCGATCAGACACCCCAGCATGAGGACGACATGCTCCGGGTCCATGAGGCCCTGGGCGAGCTGGCCGAATTGGAGCCACGGCTGGCCCAGGTGGTGGAGATGCGCTACTTCGCTGGCCTGGCCGAGCGCGACATCGCCGAGGCGCTGGGCGTCACCGAGCGGACCGTGCAGCGCGACTGGCAGAAGGCGCGTCTCTTCCTCGCCGCCAGCCTGCGCAGCTAGACGAATCATGAATTCCAACGCCATCGACAAGCAGCAGTGGGCCCTGCTCAGCCCCCTGCTCGACGAGCTGCTGGACATGACCGAGCCCGGGCGCAGCCAGCGCCTCGCCGCCCTGCGTGCCGAGCACGGCGACGTGGTGGACCGGCTGGAGGCCATGCTGCTGCAGGACAAGGCGCTGGAGGTGCAGGGCTTCCTGCAGACGCCTGCCGCCCGTGCCGTCATCGACACGCTGGCCGCGCCCGACGCGCAGCCCGACCTGGCCGGCCAGCGCATCGGCCCCTATGTGCTGCAGCGCGAACTGGGCCAGGGCGGCATGGGCGCCGTCTGGCTGGCGCGCCGGGCCGACGGCCGCTTCGAGGGCGACGTCGCGATCAAGTTCCTCAAGGCGGGCCTGTTCGGCGGCGGCAGCGCCCAGCGTTTCGCCCGCGAGGGGCAGATCCTCGGCCGCCTGTCCCACCCGCACATCGCCCGGCTGCTGGACGCCGGCGTGCACGAGGGTACCCAACCCTACCTGGTGCTGGAGTACGTCGAAGGCCTGCCCATCGACCAATACTGCCATCAGCAGGGCCTGGACGCGGCGGCCCGCATCCGCCTCTACCTGGACGTGCTGGCGGCCGTGGCCCACGCGCACTCGCGCCTCATCCTGCACCGCGACATCAAGCCCAGCAACATCCTGGTGACGGCCGACGGCGAGGTCAAGCTGCTGGACTTCGGCATCGCCAAGCTGCTGGACGACGCCAGCCAGGCACAGGACGGCGCCGCCGCCACCGAGATCACCCAGCGCGCCGGCAGCGCCTACACGCCGCAGTTCGCCGCACCCGAACAGGTGCAGCAGACCGACGTGACCACGGCCACCGACGTCTACACGCTGGGTGTGCTGCTGTACATCCTGCTGGGCGGCCGCCACCCCACGGTGGGTGCGACGCAAAGCCAGCTGGACCACCTCAAGGCCGTCGTCGAGGTCGAGCCCAAGCGGCTGTCCACCGTCGCGGCCGAGTCCTCCGACCCGGCACTGGCCCGCCAGGCCCGCCTGCTCAAGGGCGACCTGGACACCATCCTCGCCAAGGCCCTGAAGAAGAAGCCCGGCGAGCGCTACGCCAACGCCCAGGCCCTGGCCGACGACCTGCGCCGCTGGCTGGCCCACGAGCCCATCGCCGCGCGGCCGGACAGCCGGCTCTACGTGCTTGGGCGCTTCGTGCGGCGGCATCGCGTCGCAGTCGCCGCCGGTGGCCTGGCCGTGTGCGCGCTGCTGGGGTTGACGACGGTCAGCCTGCTCCAGGCCCGGCGTGCCGAAGCCGCTGAGCAGCAGGCCCAGACGCGCCGTCAGCAGGCCGAAGACCTGCTTTCCTATCTGCTTGGCGAGATGGCCAGCCAGCTGCGCCCCGTGGGGCGCCTGTCCCTGTTGGAGGGCATCGGCCAACAGGCCTTGCAGGTGCTCGGCGGCAGCGACCGGCCCGAGGCTGTGCCCACGGAGGACGCGCTCAAGCGTGTCAAGGCGCTGCTGATGCTGGCGGAGGTCAACTTGCAGAAGGAGCGCTTCGACGTGGCGGCCAGCGCGTTGTCAACGGCCGAGCGCTGGCTCGAGCAAGCCCGGCGGCAGTCGCCGCAGGACGAGGCCGTGCTGCGCCAGGGCACGCAACTGGAATTCTGGCTGGGCGAACTGGCCTCGCGGCAAGGGCAACCCGCCCAGGCGCTGCAGCACTGGACGCGTTATCAGGACATCGCCCTCCAGTGGGTCGCCAAGGCGCCCAAGGCGGACGAGCCGCTGCTGGAGCTGTCCCATGCCCGCAGCAACCTCGGCACCCTGGCCCTGAGGTCGCTGGCCTTGGAGGAGGCGCGGCGGCAGTTCGGCGTGGCCCTGGCGTCGTCGCGCAGCCTGCACGCCCGGCATCCCGAGGCAGAGGAGTACCAGAAGAAGCTCAACGACGATCTCATTTGGGCCTTGGAAACGGCCGTGGCCAGCGGCCATGCAGCCGAGGCGCTGACCTTCAGCGACGAAGTGCTCGCGCTTCAGGGCCTGCGCAGGGCTGCCCGGCCGCAGGACCTGGTGCCCAGGGTGGATTCGGGCATCGCACTGGCCTGGCAGGCGCAAGCCTTGCATGCACTTGGCCGAGCCTCCGAGGCCACGACCGCGGACACAGCCGCAATCGCCACCCTGCGCGAAGCCGTGGCCGGCGACCCGAGCAACCAGCGCTGGCGCCGGTTGCTGCTGGACCGCGAAGCGCTCAGGCTGCTTTCCGCCTTGCAATCGCCGGCCACATCAGACCCAGCCCTTCAGGCGAAGGCCCAAGCCCTGCAGGCGGCACTGTCGGCCGTGAAAGCCCCGTCGACGATCGCGAAGAACGTGTCGTCCCTGTGGGACGCGCGACAGCTGCCGCCGGACCGCGCGCTGGCCCGCCTGGACGAAGCCCTGGCCCTGCCCCCAACCTGGACCCCGGCCAGCCCTCGCCCCCGCTACAGCGAACTGCGCACCCGTGCGGCCCTGGAGCTGGAGCGTCGGCGCTTGGCCCGCCTGCATGAATCGCCCGCCACGCTTGCGGCCTGCCGCGCCGCCCTCGCTTATTGGGAGCCCGTCGCCGACGCAGGCATCGCAGGCCCCGTCCCCGAGCTGTGGCGCCAGCTCAAGACTTGCCCCTGATGCGCCTACCGTTCAACCCAAAGGATCGCCCATGTCTACTGACTCCGTACTCGGAACCACCAACAACCCCTATCCGGTCACCCTGACGGCCGGCTTTGACGGCAACAACCAGCCCTATTTCCTGTACTTCAACCCGCAGGGCCAGTCTATGGTCTCGCCGCTGGTGATCCCGTCGGCGGAGCGGCCTTACGACAGCATCCGCTTCACCCAGACGGGCGACATCACCCAGTTGCGCTTCTGGGCCGTCGTCACCCATACGCTCGACGACAGCTCGCCCGTCCCCCAAGGCGACAACCTGCTGTTTGCGGTGGGCGGCACCGTGGCGATCACGGTGAACGGCGGTACTTGGCGCGGTTCGGTCCTCATCTTCGAACAGCTGGACGAGAACGGCGTCGTCACCAAGCTGGTACCCACGCCGGACCCGACGACGCAGAACGACGGCTGAGCCGCGGCGCGGGGCCTTAGCGCCCCGTCCCGCTCTGGACTCCTGCATCCATCAGCAGGTTGTCGCCCAGCACCGAGGGCGAGAAGTCCGCCGTGCCGGCGGGCTTGTGCCCTTCGGTCCAGGCCTCCAGCGCCGCGGCCGACATGGGGCGGGCCAGGTAGTAGCCCTGCAGCTCGTCACAGCGCATGTCCAGCAGGATGTCCCGCTGGCCCTTGGTCTCGACACCTTCGGCGACGACGCGCAGGCCCAGCTCGTGGGCGAGCTGGATGACGGCGCCGACGATGGCCCGCGCATCTGCGCTGCCTTCGACGTCGGCAACAAAGCTGCGATCGATCTTGAGCTGGCGCGCCGGCAACTGGCGCAGGTAGCTTAACGACGAGTAGCCGGTGCCGAAGTCGTCGATGGACAGGAACACGCCGATCCTGGCCAGTTCTTCGAAGGCGCGCTGCGTGCTCTTCAAATCCTCCATCGCGACGGACTCGGTGATCTCGCACAGCAGTTGCGAGGGATCGACGAAGTTGCGCGCCAGCGCCGCCTCAATGCGCGCCGCCAGGTCCTGCTCACGCAGTTGGTGCACCGAAAGGTTGATGGCCACTCGCATGCGCAGGCCCGTCTCGGCCCAGGCGTTCATCTGCCGGCAGGCCTCGTCGATGACCCAGTTGCCCAGCGCGTTGATGAGGCCAAAGCGCTCAGCGATGGGGATGAACACGCCCGGGCTCAGCATGCCGCGTTCGGGGTGGTTCCAGCGTATCAGCGCTTCCACGCCGCGGATCTGGCCCTGCTTGCTGTCGATCTTGGGCTGGTAGTGCAGCTGCAGCTGCCCTGAGTCAATGGCCAGGCGCAGGTCGTTCTGCAACGTCAGTTGCTCCTGCGCGCCTTCGTCCATGTGCGCCTCGTACAGCGCATAGTTGCCGCCGCCAGTGCGCTTGGCGGTGTACATGGCCGCGTCGGCATGCATGAGCAGCTTGTCACCGTCGCCGTGGTCAGGGTAGACCGCGATGCCGACCGAGCCCGACAGTGCGACACGCCGACCGGCCACCTCCAGCGGTGCCGTCAGCGCGGCGATCAGCCGGCGCGCCAGGCTCACGCAGTCGGCCATGCCGGAGACATCCTCCATCAGCAGCACGAACTCGTCACCACCGATGCGGGCCACCGTGTCGGCGTCGCGCGCCGCGATGCGCAACCGCTTGGCGGCCTCCTTCAGCACCACGTCGCCCGCGGCATGGCCCAACGAGTCGTTGACGGGCTTGAAGCCGTCCAGGTCCACGAACAGCACGGCCACCTTGCCGAGATTGCGCCCGGAGATCTGCTCCGAAGCGCGCGCATGGCGCTGCAGCGCATGGTTGAGGCGGTCCTCGAACAGCATGCGGTTGGGCAAGCCGGTCAGCGGGTCCTCGAAGGCACGCTTGCGCAGCTCTTCGTTGGCTGATTCCAACTGCACATTGGCCACCTTCAGCGAGCTGCGCATGCGGGCGTCCAGCATCGACGTGAAGAGGGTCATCGCCAGCAGCGCGATGGACGACACCGACACCACCATGCCCAGTTGCGGGCCTGCCAGCGCATTGGCGCTCAGGCAGACCGTGCCTTCGGGGAAGTTGGCCGCCGCCATGCCCGTGTAGTGCATGCCGCAGATGGCGATGCCCATCACCAGGGCGGCCAGCGGCTGGAAGATCGCAGCACGCTTTTCACCCAGCTTGCGAAGCCAGAAGAAGATCAGCAGCGCCGCCGCCGACGCGCCGACCGCGATCAGCGCCGACGTGGCGACAAGCTTCGGGTCCCAGACGATGGGCGGCGACATGTCCAGTGCAGCCATGCCGATGTAGTGCATGGCGCAGATGCCCAGGCCCATGGCAATGGCGCCGCCAGCCAGGCGGGCCAGGGTCAGCTCGCCACGGCTCGCGACATGCAGCGCGATGGCCGACACGGCGACCCCTGCCACCCAAGAGGCCGCCGTCAGCCCCACGGTGTAGCCCAGCGCAATCGGCAGCGAGAAGGCCAGCATGCCCACGAAATGCATGCACCAGATGCCCGTGCCCATGGCCAGCGAGCCCCCTATCCACCAGGCACGGGCCGCACCACGCTCGCGTGTGCGCACGCGCTTGGCCAGGTCGAGCGCGACGTAGGACGCGAAGCTCGCGATCAGCAGCGAGGCTGCGACGATCCACGGGGCATAGCTGGACGGCAGGAACTGCATGGGATCGGGGGTTTTCCTCTTGTTCGCGGTGAGCTGACCGACTCTACCCTTCCCGGCCGCTTTGCACGATGCCCTGGAGCGGAGCTGCTGCCGCATTCACGCCAACTTTTGCGCCAACTTGCGCCGCCTCGATCAAGGCCAGCACCAGCTCCTCCACACGCACCGGTTTGGCGACACAACCATCCATGCCGGCGACAAGGCAGGCTTCGAGATCGCTCTGCATCGCATTGGCCGTCAGCGCGACGATGCGCGGCGCGCTGGCGCCCAGCCGCTCGCGGATCAACCGCGTGGCCTGCAGGCCATCCATCTCGGGCATCTGCACATCCATCAGCACGAGGTCGTAGGGCTGGCGTTGCACGCCTTCCAGGGCCTCCAGGCCGTTGGCTGCCAGGTCGGCGCGGTAGCCCAGCCGGGCCAGCAGTTGCAGCGCGATCTTCTGGTTCACGGCGTTGTCTTCGGCCAGCAGGATGCGCAGCGGGTAGCGCCGGGCCAGGTCGGCGTCCAGCCGCGCGCCCTGTTGCGGCTCCTGGACAGGTTGAACAAGCTGTTCACGGCCCAGCACGGCGACCAGGGTATCGAAGAGCTGACCCTGGCTCAGCGGCTTCATCATGGTGGCGGCGAACAAGCCTTCTTCCAGCTCGTGCCGGCCCAGCGAAGTGAACAGCACGCGCGGCAAGGCCGGCTTCAGGTCGCGCAGCCGCCGGGCCAGTTCCACGCCGTCCATGTGCGGCATGTGCATGTCCAGCACGGCGATGTCGAAGGTCTCGGACAGCGCCAGTTGCAGCGCCTCCAGCGGCGACTCGGTGTCGCGCACCACCATACCCCACTTGCCGGCCTGCAGCGTCAGGATGCGTCGGTTGGTGGCGTTGTCGTCCACCACCAGCATGCGCAGGCCCTTGAGCGCCGGCTGGGCGCCCAACAGCTCGCGCCGCAGGCTGGGCATGGCCTCGGTGGCACGGGCCGGCAGCGTGAAGTGGAAGCGGCTGCCCCAGCCCGGGCCGCGGCTCTCGGCCCACATGCGCCCGCCCATCAGCTCCACGAGGTTGCGGCTGATGGCCAGCCCCAGGCCCGTGCCGCCATACTTGCGCGTCGTACTGCTGTCGGCCTGGCTGAAGCTCTGGAACAGGCGCGACATGCCCTCCTCGCTCAGGCCTATGCCGGTATCGCGCACCGTGAAGTGCAGCATCCCGCCTTCCTGCCGGAGGTTCACGACCACCTCGCCCACCTCGGTGAACTTGACCGCGTTGGACAGCAGGTTCAAGAGCACCTGGCGCAGCCGCGTCACGTCGCCCAGCAGCACCCCGGGCAGCTCGCCCTCAGGCTCATAGGCCAGGTCCAGCTGCTTCTCCGCCGCGCGCGGTGCGACAAGGCCCAGCGCCGACTCCACGCAGTCGCGCAAATCGAACGGCTGGGACTCGACTTCCATGCGTCCGGCCTCGATCTTGGAGAAGTCGAGGATGTCGTTGATGAGGGTCAGCAGCGTCTCGCCACTGTCGCGGATGGTGGCCGCGTAGTCGCGCTGCTCGGCGTTCAGCGGCGTGTCCAGCAGCAGGCCACCCATGCCGATGATGGCGTTCATGGGCGTGCGGATCTCGTGGCTGACCGTCGCGAGGAACGCCGACTTGTGCGCGCTTGCAGCCTCCAGCACCGCCGTGCGCTCGCGCACGCGCTGCTCGGTCAGCGCCTCGTTGAGGCGGCGGTTCTCGTGCCGCATGCGGATGGACTCCAGCAGTGCGCGCGAGAACGCATGCCCGTAGGCCAGCATCAGCACGAGCAGCAGCAGCACGGCCAGGCCCGCCAGGCGCGACAGCGGCGCGTCGTCCAGCACGGCGCGCACCACCAGCGGCAGCGCGCAGGGCACCAGATTGAGCGCCGCGGCCAGCGGCAGCACGGCGCTGGCCGAGACGACGCTGAGCATCATGCCCACCTGCAGCAGCACCAGCACCAAAAGGCGCACCGGCTCGGCCGCGAAGAACAGCGGCCCCGACAGCCCCCAGGCGGTGCCGATCAGCACGTTGTAGGCCAGCAGCAGCCGCAGCCAACGGTCCTGCCGCCCCTGGGCCAGCCAACGGGCGCGCAGCGGCGCGATCAGGTAGTAGACGGCCAGCACCGCCAGCACGAAGAGGCCCCAGGGCACAACGAGGCCCCAGTCCAGCGGCCCGCCAAGGGTCAGCCCGAAGCAAACCAGCCCCAGCGCCAGCGCACCGGCCGGCACGCCCTTGCCCATGTTGAGCGCCACGATGCGGTAGCGAACTTCCGCAATCTGCCGCTCGTCGCCTTCAGTGTCCGGCTCTGCTGCTGGCATTCGGCCCTCCCGGCCCGTGCCCCGTGCCGGTTGCTGTTCTCAGCCAGGGCACGGCGAGTCTAGGGCCGGGCGCCCTGGAGGTCTACCAACCGTAGAAGCGCGGCCACACTCGGGCGTCGCCATCGGCGCCAACCGCCTGGTACTCCGGGAATTGCGCACCGGTCGCGCAGGCATGGTTGGGCAGGATGCGCAGCCGCGTGCCCACGGGCAGGCGTGCGGCAATGCCGGCATCCAGCCCTTCAGCCAGCGACAGGATGCCGTGCTCCTGGTTGGCGCCGCTCAGCACGTAGCCAGCGAGCACCTTGCCCGCCTCGTCACAGACCAGGCCGTAGCCGAAGTCTTGCTTCTGCTTCTGCGTACCGCGATCGCGGCTCATGGCCATCCAGCCGGCGTCGACGATGGCCCAGCCCTTCTCTTCCTGGTGGCCGATGACCGTCGTCAGCACGCTGAGCGCGATGTCGTCGGTGGTGCAGACGCCCACGTTGTGCATGACGAGGTCGAAGAACACGTAGACGCCGGCGCGCACCTCCGTCACGCCCCGCAGGTGCTCCTCGCTCAGCGCCGTGGGCGTGGAGCCGAGGCTCACGACCGGGCAAGGCAGGCCGGCCTCGCGCAGGCGCTGCGCGGCGCGCACGACACCGTCGCGCTCCTGTGCGGCGATCCGGCGCAGCCCTTCGGGCGTGTCCTCCTCGTAGCTGGAGCCGGCGTGCGTCATCACGCCGCCCAGCACCGCGCCGTCTTCATGCAGCGCGCGGCCCACGGCCAGCAGCACCTCGTCCTCGGGCTTGATGCCGGAGCGGTGGCCGTCGGTGTCGATCTCTATCCACACCTCAAAGTGTTCGCCATGCTCCGAGCCAAAGGCCGCGATCGCGCGGGCCGCCGCCACGTTGTCGGTGACGAGCTTCAGGTCGCAGCCTTTGCGGCGCAGCGCCAGGGCTTGGGGCAGCTTGGTGGGCACCATGCCCACGGCGTACAGCACATCGGTGATGCCGGCGGCGAAGAACTGCTCGGCCTCCTTCAGCGTCGACACCGTGATGCCGCGCGCACCGGCCGCGATCTGCGCCTGCACGACGGGCAAACACTTCGTCGTTTTCACATGCGGCCGAAAGCTCACGCCCAACGCGTCCATGCGAGCCTGCATGCGGGCGATGTTTCTCTGCATGCGCGGGACGTCGACGACAGCGGCGGGGGTGTTCAGTTCGGCAATGGAGGTCATGGGCATCACTTTAGGCGCCTATTGACAATTTGTCCAATACAAAACAAACTGTCCAATATGGCAAAACGCACTCCGGAGCAGCGCCTGCTGCTCGAACAGGTCCAACAGATCGCCGATGGGCTGGCCCGCACCTTCGCGCCCTTCTGCGAAGTCGTCGTGCACGACTTGCTGGACCCGAAGCACGCCGTGCTGGCCATCCACAACAACCTCTCCGGCCGCGAGGTCGGCGACCCGGCCACCGAGCTGGGCCTGGCGCGCATCCAGGACCCCGCCTACGAGCAGGTCATCGCCAACTACGCCAACCGCTTCCCGGACGGCCGCCAGGCCAAGAGCACGTCGGTGGGCATCCGTGATGCCGATGGCCGCTACATCGCCGCGCTGTGCCTCAATGTGGATCTGACCCTCTTCCAGGGCTTCCAGAGCGCCATCAACCAGTTCGCTGCCCTCGACGGCGGCGCCACCTTGCGCGAGACGCTGGACCCGGCCGGCGCCGACACCATACGCGCCCGCATCGACCAGTTCGCCGCCCGCCTGGCCACCACGCCCCGCGCTCTCAAGGCCGGCGACCGGCGCACGCTGCTGCAGGAGCTGAAAGGCGCGGGCCTGCTGGAAATGCGCCGCGCCATGGACGTCATCGCCGCCCACCTGGGCGTTTCACGGGCCTCGGTCTACACCTATGCGAAGTGAAGCCAAGCTGCTGCTGATCGACGGCCCCACCGTCGAGCGCCTGCTCGCCCCGGGCGACGTGCTCGCCGCCGTGCGCGAGGCCTTTGAGCTGCACAGCCGGCGCGAGGGCCGCGTCTTCCCGGTCGTGCGCGAGCACCTCTCGACAGGCGGTGTCTTCGGCATCAAGTCCGGCGACGTGCCTGACCAAGGCCTGCTGGGCTTCAAGGCCGCCGGCTTCTGGCCCGCCAACCGCACGCAGGGAGGCGAGCCCCACCAGGCGACGCTGATGCTCTTCGACTCGGCAACGGGAAGGCCGCTGTGCGTCATTGACGGCAATGCCATCACCACCGTGCGCACCGGCGCGGCCGGCGCGCTGGGCCTGCAGGCGCTGGCGCGGCCTGACAGCGCAACGGTGACGGTCTTCGGCACCGGGGTCCAGGCCCGCTCGCAGTTGTCGTTCGCGCTGGAGGTGCTGCCCAGCTTGCGCCGTGCTCTCTACGTCAGCCGCGACCGCCAGCCCGACGCCGCTTTCGAGGCGGCATTTGCTCGACGCTGCGAGATCAGCTGCTCACAGGACGCCAACGCCGCAGTCAGTGAAAGCGACATCGTCATCACCGCCACGCCCGGTGCAGGCCCACTGTTTGACGCCGCTGCCATCCGCCCCGGCACCCACCTGAACTGCGTGGGCGCCGACACCCGTGGCAAGCGCGAGCTGCCCGATGGCGTGCTTGAGCGCGCCCGCATCGTCGTGGACGACGCCGAGCAGGCACTGCGCCTGGGTGAGCTGCAGTGGGCCTCTGCCCTGCCCTGCATCGAGCTGGGCGACCTGCTCAGCGGCAAAGCCAAGCTCGAACGCAACCCCGACGACATCACCGTCTTCGACATGACCGGCCTGGCCCTGCAGGACCTGACCGTCGCCCGATTCATCTTCCAACGCGCATCCACCCAGGGCCTGGGCATTTCCACGCCCTGGCCTTGGTAGCGCTTCAGCAGAGAAACCAGCATGCAAAACCTTCCGACCTATGACGACGTGGTGGCCGCCGCCGGCCGCATCCAGGGCCATGCGCACAAGACACCGGTCATGACCTCGCGCACCGTCGATGAGGCCCTGGGCGCCCAGGTCTTCTTCAAGTGCGAGAACCTGCAGCGCATGGGCGCCTTCAAGTTCCGCGGCGCCTTCAATGCGCTGTCCAGGTTCAATGCCGAGCAGCGCCGCGCCGGCGTCGTCGCCTTCTCCTCCGGCAACCACGCGCAGGCCATCGCGCTGTCCGCCCGCATCCTGGGCATCCCGGCCACCATCGTCATGCCGCACGACGCACCGGCCGCCAAGGTCGAGGCCACCAAGGGCTATGGCGGCAAGGTCGTCGTCTACGACCGCTACACCGAGGACCGCGAGCAGATCGGCCGCGACCTGGCCGAGAAGCACGGCCTCACGCTGATCCCACCCTACGACCACGCCGACGTGCTGACCGGCCAAGGCACGGCGGCCAAGGAGTTGTTCGAGGAGGTGGGGCCGCTGGACGCCTTCTTCGTGCCGCTGGGCGGCGGCGGCCTGCTGTCAGGCACGGCGCTGGCGACGCGGGCCGTGTCGCCGGATTGCAAGCTCTACGGCGTGGAGCCCGAGGCAGGCAATGATGGCCAACAGTCGTTCCGCTCCGGAAGCATCGTCCACATCGACACGCCCAAGACCATTGCCGACGGCGCCCAGACCCAGCACTTGGGCAACACGACGTTTGCCATCATCAAACGGGATGTGAACGACATCCTCACTGCCACGGACGACCAACTGATCGACGCGATGCGCCTCCTCGCCAGCCGCATGAAGATCGTCACCGAACCTACCGGCGCCCTGGGCTTCGCCGCCGCGCGCCAGGCCGACATCAAGGGCCAGCGCGTGGGCGTGCTGATCAGCGGCGGCAACGTGGACATGGCGCGGTTCTGCGCCCTGCTGGGAAGCTGATTCCTACTGTGGCGCCGCCAGCCGGCGCCGCAACCAGCGCATCAGCCCGCCCAGCAACGGCAGCTTGGCGTAGAGCTCTTCGGCCGCGTCCCAGTAGTCGCGGTGCATGGCGACGCGACCGTCGGCCTGCAGGGTCAGGTGGCTGGCTCCACGCACGAGCATGGCCCCGCCGCCATCGCGCCGGAAGTGGAAGTTCCACACCAGGAATGCGGTGTCACCCTCGCAAGTGCACGTCGTCACCTCGAAGCGCGGCTCGGTCAGCGTGTCGAACATGTGCGTGAAGACGCGCTCTATGGCGGCCCGGCCGCGCACCTCGTTGAACGGGTCCTTGAACGTGGCCTGCTCGCCGTACAGCGCCAGCAGCGCGGGCAGGTTGTCGCGGGTCAAGCCTGTGTAGGCCGCCACCAGAGCGGCGACCCGCGAATCCGAACACGGTGCATCCATGGATCAGGGTCCGGTAGCGCGGCGCACAGCCGCAAAGTACCAGGCATCCGGCAAGCAGCGCAGCAGGCGCATCCAGGCCGTGAAGCGGCGCGGGAAGTTCATCTCGAAGCGGCCTTTCGCCCAACCCTGCAGCATGTGGTGTGCGGCCTCTTCCGGTGTGATCATCGCCGGCATCTTGAAGGCGTTCTGCGCCGTCAGCGGCGTGTCGACGAAGCCTGGATTGACGATGGACACGCCCACCCCCAGAGGCTGCAGATCCAGGTACAGGCTCTCGGCCAGGTTGTTCAGCGCGGCCTTCGTGGGCCCATAGGCCAGCGACATCGGCAGGCCGCGATAGCCCGCAACGCTGCCCACCAGCGACACATGCCCTCGCCCCGCGACCGTCAGCTTGGGCAGCACGGCGTCCAGAAATCGCAGCGCGCCGACGTAGTTCACGTCCAGGTGGCGCAGCATCTCGGCCAGATCGAGCTCGGTCGCGCGCATCGCGCGGTAGTGGCCGGCGCAATAGAGCACCAGGTCCGGTGCACCCTGGGCATCGACCCACACGCGCTGCGTCGCGAGCTGCATGGCGTCGCCATCGGTCACGTCCAGCGGCAGCGCGACGCTGCCCGGGTGAAGGTAGACGAACTCGTCCAGCGCCTTGGCGTCGCGGGCGGAGACAACCACGCGCGCGCCCTGCCCGTGCAAGGCCGAAGCCACCGCCCGGCCTATGCCCGTGGACGCGCCGACAACCCAGACCCAGCGATCGCGCCAATCCTTCAGGGGTGGATTCAGCGGCATCGGATCAGTCCTTAGTGAACGACAGCGTCACGTCGCCCAGGTGCAAGCCGAACTTGCTCATCACCGTGCGGTTGAGCACGGTGCGCTCATCCATGCGGTACATCCAGTCGTCCATGGCCACGTTCCAGACGCGGCCATCCACCGGCAGCGCCAGCGTGTAGCTCCAGCGAAAGGCATTGCCCGCGCCCTCGCCCGTGGCTTCGCCCACGACGTCATCGGCTCGGCCGCTGTAGCGGCCATTGCCCAGGTGCTTGATCCGCCACACGCGGCGCTGCGTGGTCCCGTCGCTGTACGTGAAGTGCTCGTCCAGCGTGCCGCTGTCCCCCTCCCAGCGACCCGTCATCTTCACGGTGAAGCGCTTCACGACACGGCCCGAGCGGTCGGTGAACATGCCGTGCGCCGTCAGCGGGCCGTTCAGGTAGTCGCGGATGTCGAACTGGGGCTGCTGCTGCGCATAGTCCTGCACCTGCGGGCCGGCACAGGCGGCAAGTGCGGTGGCCAATAGCAGGGCCATCCCCCGACGATGCAAGGTTCTCATTCGCTTTCCTTCCAGGCGGGGTGCAGGCTTTCGGCCCGCCACAAAAGGGCTGCGGCCGCCAGCTTCAGCAGGCACGGCAGCCCGCCGTAGGCCCAGGCCAAGGCCTGCACCCCGGCCGTGTCGCGCAGGCCCGGGCTGTAGCCGGCCACGGCCAGCAGCGGCAGTGCCAGGCCCGCGGCCAGGGCCAGGTTGAGCTTGGTCATGCAGGCCCACCAGCCGAGGTAACGCCCCTCGGCCCGCTGGCCGTCACCGGCCTGGTGGATGACGCCGGTCAGCAGCGCGCCAGGCAAGGCCAGGTCGGCGCCCAACGTAAGGCCGCTCGCGACGCAGACCATGCCGAACGCCACCGCATCGCCGGCCGCCAGCCACGGCGTGACAGCAAAGGCCGCCACTCCGGCGAGCATGCCCATGCGCCAGGCCGGCGCGAGGCCAAAGCGCGCTCCGGCCCGCACCCACAGCGGCAGGCCCAGCACCGCGGCACCGAAGTAGGCCAGCAGCAGCCCGGCCTGCCAGCCCGGCACCTGCAGCCGGTCGGCAATGAAGAAGGGCAGCAGCGTCGCGGGAATGGCGTCGGCAATGCCATTGAGCGTGAAGACGGCCGCCAGGCGCCGGAACGCCGGCTGACTCCACGGAGCTGCAGCGATATCGGCGGGTGCTGCCGCGGATTGAGCCACCCGCAGCCCGCGCAGGCTGAAAAGCCCGGCGACCAACAAGCCCGCCAGCACGAGACTGGTCACACCCCACCCCCACAGCGACGGCAGCGCGCTGGCCAGCAGCACGCCGGCCAGCGTGCCGCCTTCGCGCCAGCCCGTCACGCGGGCGCGCAGTTCCGGCCCACCGCCCCAGCGTGTGCCCCAGCTCTGGTGCACGATGCCCACGCCGCTGTAGGCCAGCGTGCACAGCAGCAGCGCCACAAACAGCCAGGGCAGCACGACCGAGGCGCCGCCCTGCGGCGGCGACCACAGCGCCGCGAAGGCCGCGGCCAGTACCGCACCGCCAAGCGCCGCAGCCCGCCAGGCCGCGCCGCTGCCGCGGCTGAAGAGTCGATCGGCCAGGCGGCCCAGCGCCGGGTCCACGACGGCGTCGAAGGCGCGCACGGCCAGCACCACGCCTCCCAGCGCCGCCAGCGGCATGCCCAGGGCCGTGGCGTAGTGATACGGCAGGTTCACGTACAGCGGCAGCGACACGAAGGCCAGCGGCATGGCCAGGCCTGCATAGGCTGCGCCGTTTCGCCAGTTCAGTGCCGTCCCGGACATGTCAGCGTGCCGTGCCGAGCAGGGACTCGCGCAACGCTGGCGCAGACGTCTGCGGCGACAGCCAGATGCCGAAGAACAGCCGTGCGTACTCGGCGTCGGCCAAGTTGGCGGTCAGCCGTCCGTTGAAGAAGAAGCGCACGTCGCCCTCGCCGTCGTTGAGCCCCAGCAGCCGGTCCGTCGCGGCCACGTCGAGGAAGGCCTGCTTCATCAATGCGAGCCAGCGCTTGGCCTTTGTGTCGTCGAACTTTCCCACGCGCCGCATCTCGGCCACCGAACGCTCGGCGATGGCCACGCCTTCGAGCTTGCGGTCATAGGTCAGTTCCAGTGCGAAGGGGTGCCTGGCGTAGTCGTCCGCCGCGAAGCCGTCGCGCACCCATAGCCGCACCTCGTAGACGCGCAGGCCAAAGAAGCGCAGCACGCCGCTACCCTGCAATCGGGCCTGCGGCAGGACCGCGAGCAGTTCAGAGGGCGGCGCGGCTTCGGCTTGGAGGTCGGTCATGGCAGGCAGTGCGAGGGCGACGACGGCCGCGCGCCGGGTGGGGTCGGTCTTGCTCATGACCCGGTCCCAGCTTCAGGTTTGCGCAGCGTGAACTGCATGACATCGGTGTTGCCGGTGTCGAACGCAGCCTCGCAGTAGGCCAGATAGAAGGTCCAGATGCGCTGGAAGCGTGCATCGAAGCCCTGGCGCTGCACGGCGTCGACGTCCTTCAGGAAGCCGTCGCGCCAGCGCCGCAACGTCTCGGCATAGTCGCGGCCAAAGGCCAGCCGGTTCTCCACGACGAAGCCCGCGCGCCGGGCTTCGGCCTCGAAGGCGCTGGGGCTGGGCAGCAGGCCGCCGGGGAAGATGTACTGCTGGATGAAATCGGTGGAGCGCAGGTAGCGGTCGAACAGGTCGTCGCGGATGGTGATGGTCTGGATGCAGGCGTGGCCGCCGGGCTTGAGGCAGGCGTTCAGCGTGTCGAAGTAGCCGCGCCAGTACTCATGGCCCACGGCCTCGAACATCTCGATGGACACGACGGCGTCGAAGGGCTGGCCGGCATGGCGCTTGGGCAGGTCGCGGTAGTCCTCGTACCGCAGTTCCACCTGCTGCTGCAGGCCTGCGGCTCGAATGCGTTGCCGGCCCCATTGGAGTTGCTCGCGCGAAAGCGTCACGCCCGTCACGCGGGCACCGAACTCCAGCGCTGCCGCCTCGGCGAGGCCACCCCAGCCGCAACCGATCTCCAGCAGCCGCTGCCCCGGCTGCACGCGGGCCTCGCGCAGCGCGCGGCGCAGTTTGGCGTCCTGGGCTTGCACAAGATCCACGCCGCCCGGGTCGCGCCCCTCGAACCAGGCCGAGCTGTAGCTCATGCCCGGGTCCAGCCACAGGCGGTAGAAATCGTTGCCCAGGTCGTAGTGGGCGTGGATGTTCTTCTCGCTGCCCACTCGCGAATTGCGGCGCAGCAGGTGGCGCAGCCGGTAGGCCAGCCGCCCCCACCAACTGCCGTAGACCAGCCTCTCGATGTGGTCGCGGTTGGCGATGCACAGGCGCAGCAGCGCAGTCAGGTCGGGGCTGTCCCATTCGCCGGCGATGAAGCCCTCGGCCAGGCCGATGTCGCCAGCCTTGAGCACGCGCTCGAACGTCGCCCAGTTATGCAGCCGGATGGCGGCCCTTTCGCCATCCGCCGCACGGGCGGGCAGACGCAGCGAAGTTCCGTCGGGCAGTTGCAAGTCCAGCCTGCCGTGCGGCAGGCGCTCCAGCAGCCGCAACAGGCGGCGGGCGGCGGCGGGGGCCTGCGCTGGCAGGGCCTCCGACGGTGCGATGAAGGTGGGGGCTTGTGACATCTCAGCGGCTCACGAGTTGGTCTGGTGCCGGTGGCTTGCGGAAGAAGGGCACGCGCTTGAGCCAAAGGCGCAAGGCCTGCCAGTGGATGCGGGCGACAACGCCCAGCGTCATGAAGGGCATGCGCAGCACGGCACGGCGCGCGCTGGCCGCCGTCAAAGGCTGCAATGCGCCGCTCACGCTGGTCTGCAGCAGCGGGCCCTGCGCGTCGTGCAGGTCCACGCGCACCAGCGTGCGGTCGGCCGAGCGCTCGAAGCGAAAGCGGTATTGCCCTTGCGTGCTGCAGAACGGCGACACGTGAAAGACCTTGCTGGCCTGTTGTTCAACACCCCAGGCCAGGCCTGGCCCTGCCAGCAGGTAGGCGTGGCGCTCGCCGAAGGTGTTGTTGACCTCGGCCATCGCCGCGGCGAGTGACCCGTCGGCCCGGTGCGCGTACCAGAAGCTCACGGGCTTGAACGCATAGCCCAGCATGCGCGGGAAGGTGTGCAGCCAGATCTCGCCGTCGGCATCGGTGATGCCCTCGCTGGCGAGCAGGCCCTCGAACCAGGCCAGCGCATCCTCACCGCCGGCGCCATGGTCGCGGTCGCGAAAACTCAGCCAACCGCGGGCGTTGCGGTTCAGCGCGGGCCAGGCCTGCTCGCGCAGGCTGCGCATGGGCAGCAGCAGGAAGCAGCCGCCGTAGCGGAACTTGTGCGCGACCGGCCTCAGCCGCCGGTGCCACACCGGACCGAAGCCGATCAATGGCTGAAAGTTCACGCAGCACCCCGCTCGGCCACCGCCCAGGCGCCCAGCTCCGCCAGCACGCCGTCGGCCGCGGCAAAACCGGAGCGCAGCCCGTCCTCATGGAAGCCATAGCCGCACCAGGCGCCGCAGAACCAGGTGCGCTGCTCACCTTGCAGCTCACCCACGCGCTGCTGCGCCCGTAACGCCGCCAGGTCAAACACCGGGTGGCTGTACTCGAGGCGGCGGTGCACGTGGTGCTCGGCGATCTCGCGCACCGGGTTCAATGACACGATGACGGGTTGCTCCCAGGGCAACGGCTGCAGACGATTGATCAGGTAGTGCAGGCAAACCTGCCCTTGCTCGCGGCCGGCCTCGGCGGCGCGCTCGTAGTTCCAGGCCGCCCACGCGGCCTTGCGTTGGGGCAGCACACTCGTATCGGTGTGCAGCACCGCCAGGTTGAGCTGGTAGCGGATGGCGCCCAGCACGGCGCGCTCTTCGGCGCTCGCATCGGCGCCCAGCAGCGCCAGCGCCTGATCGCTGTGGCAGGCCAGCACAACGGCGTCAAAGGCCTCGCTGCCATCGGCCGTGCGCAGCAGCACGCGCTGGCGTGAGCGCTGCAGGCCAAGCACCGGCGTGTTCAGCCGCGCGTCGGACAGTTGCGCGAGCATGCGCCGCACGTACTGCCGCGAGCCGCCGCGCACCGTCTGCCACTGGGGCCGGTCGCTCACCTGGATGAGCCCATGGTTGTGGCAAAAGCGGATCAGCGTCTCGATAGGGAAGTCCAGCATCTGCTCCGTCGGGCAGGACCAGATGCAGCCGATCATCGGCAGCAGGTACTCGTCACGGAAGGCGGTGCCGAAGCGGTGCCGGGCCAGGAAGTCCTCGACGGTGCCCTGCCCCGCCAGTTCGCCCTCGCCCGTCGCCAACGCCGTGGTGAGCCGGTTGAAGCGCAGGATCTCGGCCAGCATGTGCAGGAAGCGCGGCCGCAGCAGGTTGCGCTTTTGAGCGAACACCGTGCGCAGCGAACTGCCGCTCCATTCCAGCCCGCCGCCTCCTGCCCTGGGCACCTGCACGGAAAACGACATGTCCGACGCCGCCACGTCCACGCCCAGTTCGGCGAACAGCTCGGTGAGCAGCGGATAGGTGCGCGGGTTGAACACCAGGAAGCCCGTGTCCACGCCGTGGCTGACGCCGTCCAGGCACAGGTCCACCGTGTGGGCATGTCCGCCGAAATGGCTGCCCGCCTCGAACAGCGTGACGCGCCGCTCGCCCGGGGAGGAAGCAAGCCGCCAGGCTGCCGCCAGACCTGCGATTCCCGAACCAATGACTGCGATGCGATGCATGCGACATTCCTTTTTGAACTTGTGAGGTCAAATATTGAACTGAACAGTTCACACAATAACTCATCAGTACAAAAAATGCACCACACAGTTTGAGAATCGTTGCCTGACGCCTAGAATGACGCCATGGGAGCCCGTCCATCGATCCGAGAACAAATGCAGCGCGTGCGCCAGGACGCCATCGTCACGGCCGTCAACCGCCTGCTCGCCAGCAAGGGCTACGACGCGATGACAGTGGACGAGGTGGCCGCCGAAGCCGGCATGGCCAAGGCCAGCCTCTACAAGCTTTTCACGTCCAAGGAAGAACTGGCCGGCGCCGCGATGGTGTTCGTGCTGGATCGGGCCCTGGCCTTCGTCGACGAATTGCGCGCCCGCGGGGAAGAGGTGCCCGTCGCTCCGCTGGACCAGCTCAAGGCGGTGACCCGCTGGGCCATGGAGACCCAGCTTGAAGGCGAGATGCCCTCGCTGCCGGCGCAGAACTCATCCTTGAGCGCCTCTCTGCAGGCCAACGATGCCTACATGGACCGCCTCATCTCGCTGAGCAACCGGCTGAGCATCTGGATCACGGAGGCTCAGACCAGCGGCCAGCTCAAGGGCGACCTGCCGCCCGAACTGGTGCTCTACACGCTGTTTGCCCGCGCCTGCGACCCCGTGGTGGCCCTGCTCAAGGCCTCGGGGCAGTACACGACGCGCCAGATCGTCGACTGGGTGACGGCAACGACCTTCCACGGCCTGGGCACCTGAAGGCGGGGCCGCATGCCTTATGGCATCGCCGTGATCGGCGGATACAAGTCCGGGCTCACAAGCCAAGCCCGAACGCCATGCGCAAGCTCCTCACGCTGATTCCCGCTCTCCTCGCCAGCGCCTTGCTCACGCTGGGCACCGCCCACGCGGAGACCGAGGCCGACCTCGCGGCGCGGTACAAGCCGCTGCAGATGGAGGCCGGCACGTGGGACGCCGATGTGACCTTCTTTGAGAACGAGAAGCCGTCGGGCACTGGCAAGGGTGTGCAGGTCAACACGCTGCTGGCCAACGGCCACTGGATGGTCAACGACTTCCGCATCCCCGCGACCGACCGCTTCCCGCCCTACCAGGGCCACGGCGTCTGGGGCTGGGACCCGGTGGCCAAGACTTACGTCAACACCTGGGTCGATACCAACGACCGCACCGTGCGCATCGACTACGGCTTCTGGCACGAGCCGCAGCAGACCATGGTGTGGTCGTCCAAGCAGAGCGACGGCGAAGGCCACTTCGTCGACTACCGCATGACCGAGGAGTTCAAGGGCGACACCCGCATCTTCACGGTGCATCAGTTGACCATGGTCACGGCCCGGCCTTACCTGCTGCTGCGCATCGTGTTCACGCGACGCGCCTGACGACAAGCCCTTGTCCGACATACCGGCCGGCCCGGCCGGCCTAACGTGGGGTCGTACAGCGCATGGAGGCGCCCATGTCTGACGATCTGCTCAGGAGGGAGGCACCGTCCAACTGCATCATGCTGATCCGGCACGCCGAGAAGCCGCGCGCCGGCCAACATGGCGTGGACGATGCCGGCGACCCCGACAGCGGCACGCTGAGCGTGACCGGCTGGCGGCGTGCCGGTGCACTGGTGCCCTACTTCGCCACGCTGGCAGGGCAAGTCCACGGCCGGCTGCTGGGCCGCCCCCGCCACATCTTCGCGGCGCGCCCCACCGACAGGCAGGCCTCGACCCGCCCTCGCGACACCGTGCAGCCCTTGGCCGACCTGCTGGGCATCCCGGTCGATGAACGCTGGGCCGCCAGCGACCCCGTGGACCGCATTGCCGAGGCACTGCGCGCCTTCGACGCCCCGGTGCTGGTGTGCTGGCGGCACGAGGAGCTGCCCAGGCTCGGCAAGGCCCTGTTGCCCGACGGCTCGGTGCCGCGCGCCTGGCCCGAGGACCGCTACGACGTCACCTGGGCCTTCCGCCGCGACGGCGACCGCTGGAAGTTGCTGCAGGTGCCGCAACTGCTGCTCGCGGGCGACCGGGCCGACCTCCTCCGCTAGCGCGGCCGGCGCTTCATTCAATACGGCGCATCGCCTTCGATGGTGGTGCGGTGCAGGCGGCGGCGCAGGTGGTCGGGGCAGCCTGCGGCCAGGTGCATGACGGAGCGGTTGTCCCAGAACACCATGTCATGCGGCTGCCATTGGTGGCGGTACTGCAATTCGGGCCGCGTGCTGCGCTCAAACAGCTCGGCCAGCAGCGCGCGGCTCTCGTCCTCGGCCAGGCCCACGATGCGCGTCGTGAAATGCTCGCTGACGAACAGGCCCAGGTGCCCGGTCTCCGGGTGCTGGCGCACCACCGGGTGCACGCTGGGCTTGACCTTGGCGATCTGCTCCTCGCTGAGCTTGGGCCGCCAGGGGCTGCGGGCTCGCAGCTCCTCGTATTTGGCGAGATAGGAGTGCTCGGCCAACAGGCGCCGCACGCGCTGCTGCAGTTCGGGCGGCAGGCCCTCCCAGGCGGCGTGCTGGTCGGCGAACAGCGTGTCGCCGCCTTCACTGGGCAACTCCTGCGCGAGCAGCATGGACCCGAGACTGGGCTTCTCCACATAGGACAGGTCCGAGTGCCAGTAGTAGCCCGCGTCGCCCAGGCCCACGGGCTGGCCGTTCTCGACGATGTTGGAGACGATGAGGATCTCCGGGTGGCCCTGGAGCTGGAACTGGTGCAGCACATGGATCTGCAGCGGCCCGAAGCAGCGGCTGAAGGCGATCTGCTGCTCCGGCGTGATGCGCTGGTCGCGAAACACCAGCACATGGTGGTCCAGATGGGCCTGGTGGATGCGGCGGAAATCCTCGTCGCCAAGCGGCTGGGCCAGGTCCAGCCCCACCACTTCGGCAGCGAAGCTGCCCGGCAGCGCGCGGATGTCGACGTGCTGCGTGGCCGGGTTGGCCCGCTGGGGTTCAAGCGTCTCGGTACTCATGCCGGCAAGGCTAGGGCTTATCCCTTCACCGGTAAAGAGAACAAAACCGGGACGCTCATGCGCAAAACGAATTTGTCGTCAGCTCTTTGCTTCGGCCTGCAGCGCCGCCTGCACACCGGGACGCTGGCGCATGCGCGCCTGATGCGCGGCCAGGTTTTCGAGGCCCGCAATGTCCACGCCCATGCGGCCCGCCCAGCCGGTGATGACGAAGAGGTAGGCGTCCGCCACCGTGAAGGTCTCGCCCATCAGATAGGACTTGCCGGCGAGTTGCCCGTCCACCCAGCGGAAGCGGTCCACCAGCTTCTTCTTGAAGACGGGCTTGACCTCCTCCGGCACGGCCGGGTTGAACAGCGGCGAGAAGCCCTTGTGCAGTTCGCTGCCGACGAAGGCCAGCCACTCCTGCACGCGCGTGCGCTCCAGCGTGCCGGCGGGCGGCAGCAGGCCGCGGTCGGGCGCACGATCGGCCAGGTACTGCACGATGGCCGCGTTCTCGGTGATGCGCTCGCCGTCGTCCAGCTCCAGCAACGGCACATAGCCGCGCTCGTTGATGGCGTAGTAGTCGCTGCCGTCGAGCAACTGGTGCGTCTTCAGGTTGACCTGCACCGCCTCGGCCGCCAGGCTGGCCTCCAGCAGCACGATGTGCGGGCACAGCGAACAGGCGCCGGGTGCGTAGTAGAGCTTCATCGCAAGGTCTCCAAAGGTGTGCAGCGCCGTTGCCGGCAAACGCAATGCCCGCCGGCATCCTGCCGGCGGGCTCCATCGGGCGCAGGAATGTCAATTGCTCAGCATCTCTCATGTCCGACGGAAAGACCACCCCACAGCAATACGCCCGGCAGCAGCGGGTCGTCCACGACCTCTTCGAGCGCTATGCGCGCGAGTTCAACCAGGGCCTGCAAGGCCAGGCCGACCTCGATGCCGTGTCCGGCTTGTATGCCAGCGCCTTCATCGCCGCATCGCCCGCCGGCGTCACCACGGGAGAGAACGGCGCCGCGCTCAAGGGTGCCATGACCCAGGGCTTCCAGCACTATCGCGACACCGGCTGCCGACGCATGGAGTTGCGCGGGCTGGAGGTCATGCCCGTCGACCCGCTGCATGCGCTGGCACGCGTGGACTGGGAGGCGCTCTACGAGGTGGACGGCGCCCGCAAGGCCGTCCCCTTCACCAACCTCTACCTGGTTCGTACAGAGGGCACCGCCGCCAAGGTCTTCGGCTGGATCACCGGCGACGAGGCCGCGCTGCTGAAGCAGCACGGCATAGGCTGACCCGCGGCCGCCAGGGTGTTCGGCGGCCCCTCCCACTTCCCGCTTCAGGCACCTCTAAACTGTGGCCATGCAGCTCAACATCGTCGTCTACTCCAAGTCCGCCTGCCCCCAGTGCGACACCGTCAAAAGCCTGCTCAAGGCCCGAAACCTCGCGTATGAAGAGATCAAGATCGACGACGACGCGCAGCGCATGGCCTTCTTCGAGAAGTGCGGCCCGTCGGTGCGGCAGATGCCCCAGGTCTTCATCAACGACCAGCGGGTCGGCGGTGTGGCTGGCCTCCAGGCGGCCTTCGCGCAATTGAAGATCTGACCCACCGCCCTGCGCGAACCGATGGCTGCGCGCAAAAAGGCAGTAGCGCCCCCGCCGCGCGAACCTGAGCCCGTGGTGCCCCGCCCCGGGATGCCGGTGCGGTTGCTGCCGCACGACTGGCCGTTTCTCTACAGCGTGCTGGCCAATGGCGACCTGGTCATGAACCAGCGGTTGCCGATGTCGCGGCCCAAGGCCAACCGCAAGCGCACCGATGGCGACGGTGATGACGCCTTGATGTAGCCGCCATCAGGGCGCTCAGCCGCAGATGTCCACCCATCGCGCATTGGCCAAGGTCGCCAAACGGGATGGGGCAATGCGAAAGGCATGTGTCCTGGAGCCTGCGCCGGGCACGACGTCGGCGTACTGCTGCAGCCTGACATCGAAATACACGGCGAGCGGCGTGCGCAGCCCGATCGGGCAGACGCCACCGACCGGGTGCCCGGTGACGGCTTGTTCGTCCTCGGGGCCCGCCATCCGTGTCTTGCCGCCGAAGACGTCCTTGCATTTCCGGTTGTCGAGCCTGCCGTCACCGCACGTGACGGCCATGACCCACTCGTCGCCACGCCGAAGCAGCAGCGTCTTCGCGACCTGCGCAGGGAGCACGCCCCAGGCCTGCGAGATCACCTCAGTCGTGTGCTCCCGGTCGAGCTCGATGATCTCGACATCGGGGGCATGGTCCAGAAGGAAGCTGCGAACGGACTCGAGGCTCATGAGCGATTTGCAGGAAGGAGTGTTGGCATCAGTCTATGGATGCCCCTCAAAGCAAATCTAGAAGGGTTGTGAGACCGCTTCCGCCGTTTCCAGTGGCAGGCTAGTACTCGTCCCGCTCCACGCCCACGTACCCTGGCGCGAGGTTCTCGAACTTGGTGTGCATGCGCTGGAACATCAGCTTCACCGTGCCCACCGGGCCGTTACGCTGCTTGGCGATGATGATCTCGGCCACGCCCGGTTCCTTGCACTCGTCCTTCGTGTAGTACTCGTCGCGGTAGATGAACATGATGATGTCGGCGTCCTGCTCGATGGCGCCGGATTCGCGCAGGTCGGACATCATGGGGCGCTTGTCGGGGCGCTGCTCCACCGAGCGATTGAGCTGGGACAGCGCGATGACAGGGCACTTCAGCTCCTTGGCCAGGGCCTTGAGGCCGCGGGAGATTTCGCCCAGCACGGTGGCGCGGTTCTCCTCGCTGCCGCCGCCGTTGCCGGTCATGAGCTGAAGGTAGTCGATGACGATGAGGCCCAGCTGGCCGCAGATGCGTGCCTGGCGGCGCGCACGGGCGCGCACTTCCGAGGGGCTCAGGCCCGGGCTCTCGTCGATGAAGATGCTGGACTTGCCGAGTTTGTCGACAGCCTCGGAGAGGCGGCCCCACTCGTCGTCGGCCAGCTTGCCCAGGCGCAGGTGGCTCTGGTCGATGCGGCCGATGGAGCCGACCATACGCAACGCGAGCTGAGCGGCGCCCATTTCCATCGAGTAAATGACGACCGGCAGGCCTTCGTTGATGGCCACGTTCTCGGCGATGTTGACGGCGAACGCCGTCTTGCCCATGGAGGGGCGCGCGGCCAGCACGATGAGGTCACCGGGCTGCAGGCCGGCGGTCTGCTTGTCGAGGTCGTAGAAGCCGGTGCGCACGCCGGTGACGTCCTGCGCGCCGCTCTCGGCCAGTTCGTTGACGCGGTCGATGAGCTGCACGACTAGCCGGTCCATGCTCTGGAAGCCTTGCTGGCTGCGCGAGCCCTCTTCGCCGATGCGGAAGATCTTGCCCTCGGCCTCGTCCAGGATCTGCGTGACTGCGCGGCCCTGCGGGTTCATCGCCGCGGTGGCGATCTCGTCGCTGGTGGCCACGAGTTTGCGCAGGATGGCTCGCTCGCGGACGATCTCGGCATAGCGGCGCAGGTTGGCGGCACTCGGCACGCTCTGCGCCAGCGCGTTCAGGTAGGCCAGGCCGCCGCATTCCTCGGCACGGCCCAGCGACGTGAGTTCGTCGAAGACGGTGACCACGTCGGCCGGCTTGCTCGCGTTGATGAGCTTGCCGATCGCCGTGTAGATGTGTTTGTGCTCGAAGCGGTAGAAGTCGCTCTCGGTCAGCAGGTCGGCCGCGCGGTCCCAGGCCGAGTTGTCGATCAGCAGGCCACCAAGCACGCTCTGCTCGGCCTCGACCGAGTGCGGCGGCACGCGCAGGCGTGCGACTTCATCGTCTTGCGGTGCGACGGAGGAAGAGGCGGGGAAGATCGCGGACATGCCTGTGGATAAAGCTGTGAACGAACTGGGGGTAGCCGGTGGGGCGAGCGGGAAAACTCGCCCTAGAAAGACCGAAGGCCGAAAACCCCGTGGGGCCTCGGCCTTCGTTGCATGTTGCGGCCAATTCAGGCCGCAGCGCAAGACTCGTTTACCGCGGCTTACTCAGCTTCGGCAACGACTTGGACGGTGACGTCCACGACCACGTCGGTGTGCGCGGCCACCTGGACCGGGAACTCGCCCACGGCCTTCAGCGGGCCATTGGGCAGGCGCACTTGCGACTTGACGACCGGCGAGCCGGCCTTGGTCAGCGCTTCGGCGATGTCGGCGTTGGTCACCGAGCCGAACAGGCGGCCGTCAACACCGGCCTTCTGGGCGATGCGGACGGTCTTGCCGGCCAGGGCTTCACCCAGCTTCTGGGCTTCGGCCAGCTTGGCGGCGGCGATCTTTTCGAGTTCGGCGCGCTTGGCTTCGAATTCCTTGATCGCGGCTTCCGTGGCGCGGCGAGCGGCCTTGGTCGGGATCAGGAAGTTGCGGGCGTAACCGTCCTTGACCTTGACGACGTCGCCGAGGTTGCCGAGGTTGGCCACTTTTTCGAGCAGGATCACTTGCATGTCGTCAGCTCCTTAGACCTTGTGCTGGTCGCTGTACGGCAGCAGAGCCAGGAAGCGCGCACGCTTGATGGCGACCGTCAGTTGACGCTGGAAGAAGGCGCGCGTGCCGGTCAGGCGAGCGGGCGTGATCTTGCCGTTTTCGGCGATGAAATCGCGCAGCGTGTCGATGTCCTTGTAGTCGATTTTCTCGACGCCAGCGACGGTGAAACGGCAGAAACGCTTGCGGCGGAACAGCAGCGATTGTTGGTTGCGCTTGGGCTTCTTGTCTTTGGAGAAGCGACCTTTACCACGGGGCGGGGGCATAGTGGACCTCTGTGAATTTCTATCCGGATTCAATACATCCAGGGATCAGGGAGCAGCGGGTTCGATCATGGTCACGTGGGCGATGAAGCCCCGGCCATTGCGCTGGTGGGTCAGGAAGCCGCGGAAAACCGCGATGCCACCGACTCCCAGCGCTTGCAGCTCCTTGGCCACTTCGCCTACCGCAACCGCCTTGATCTCCAGGGAGATCTTGCGCGGCTTGCCGGCTTCGATGACTTCGGACTCTGCCTTGAGGCTTGCGTCCAGGGCCATCAGCCCGGCGGGGGTATAGCGGATTTGACCGAGTTGCTGGATCTGCGCCGACAGCGAAAGCTGGTTCACGCCGTCGCTGTGCTGCTAACTAAAACCTGGTTCTGGGGTGCTGACCTGTGCTCAGGCAGCTTCCTGCTGCGGAGCCTTGCGGGCTTCTTCGCGCTCGACGGCCTTCATCATGACCGAGGGAGTCGTGACGGCCTTGTCCTGAACCACGGTGAGGTGGCGCAGCACGGCGTCGTTGAAGCGGAAGCCGGTCTCGAGTTCGGCAAGGATTTCCTTGCTGGCTTCGATGTTCAGGCACAGGTAGTGGGCCTTGGCGAGCTTCTGGATCTGGTACGCCAGTTGACGGCGGCCCCAGTCCTCGACTCGATGCACGGTACCGCCACCGGCCGTGATCAGGCCCTTGTAGCGCTCCAGCATGGCCGGAACCTGTTCGCTTTGATCCGGATGGATCAGCAGAATGATTTCGTAGTGACGCATTGATGCTCCTTGTGGATTCCAGACCGAGCGCTGTCGGGATGACCGCTAGTCTGTGGAAGCCGCTCCACGGCGTCTAGACGCGGTGCGGCAAGGGGGAACCAAGGATTCTAGCCCGGAAGCGGGAAATGACCAAATCCGCCCTCCGGGAGGGCAACTCTCAGGGTGTCGGACGGGCTCGGAGGGAATCGATGAAGTCCCGATCGCGCTGGCTGGGCTTGGGGCTGAGGAAGCTCACGAGCGCCAGTGCCAGCGCCCCGGCGGGCACGCCAAAGAGGCCCGCGGACGCCGGCTGTATGCCCCACCAGAGCTGGACCGGCCCGGCCAGGCCCAGCAGCGCCCGGGCGCCCGGGTGGGCGATGCCTAGGTAGGCCAGGCAGACCGCGAGGCCCACCACCATGCCCGCCAGCGCCCCCTGGCGGGTGGCGCGGCGCCAGAACACGCCGGCCACCAGCGCCGGGAAGAAGGTGGAGCCGGCAATGGAGAAGGCCGCCGTCACGACGGCCAGGATGTCCGCCGGCCGGCTGGAGGCCACGGCCGCCGCCGCAAGGGCTGCTGCCAGCAGCAGCGCCTTGGACAGCGTGACCCGCCGCGTGCGCGAGGCCTCGGGGTTGATGGCCTTGTAGTACAGGTCGTGGGACAGCGCGCTGGAGATGGCCAGCAGCAGGCCGTCCGCCGTGGACAGCGCGGCCGCCAGCCCGCCGGCCGCCACCATGCCCGAGATGACGTAGGGCAGCCCGCCCAGCTCCGGCATGACGAGCATGACGAGGTCGGGATGCAGGCGCAGTTCGCCGAGCTGCAGCTTCCCATCGCCGTTCAGGTCCACGGCCGACATCAGCGCCGGGTCCACACGCTGCCACTGGCGTATCCAGGCGGGCAACTGGTCGAAGGGGGTGCCCACCAGGTCGTTGAACACCTCGGTCTTCACCATGACGGCCAGGGCCGGCGCGGTCAGGTACAGCAGGCAGATGAAGACCAGCGACCAGGCCACCGACTCACGCGCCGTCGCGACCGAGGCCGTCGTGTAGTAGCGCGTCAGCAGGTGGGGCAGCCCGGCCGTGCCCACCATCAGGCAGAACACGAGGGCGATGAAGTTGCGCCGCGCCTCACTGGCCAGGTCGCGTTCGGCGGGGCTGCCGTCGGGGTTGCCCGCAAAGGGTTGCATGTGCGGTGCCAGGCCCGACAGCGGCTGCGCGAGCTGGGCTTCGCTGGCCTGCTCGCGCCGCCAGCGCTCCTCGGCCTCGGCGGGCGTGCGCGGCAGCGCGGCGCGCTGTTTCTCCACCGCCTGGATCTGCGCCAGCGGCGCGTCCTGGCCCTTGAGCGCGGCCACGCTGGCAGCCGCCCTCGCCTGCTCCTCGGCCAGCGCCTTGGGCACGTCGGCAAGTCGCGCGGCCGCCGCGTCGGCACGCTGCTGGTGGATGGCGCGCACCTGCAGCTCGGCCGGGTCGCGGATCAGCTCGCGCTCGCGCTCGGCGAGCTGGTGCAACTGCTGGCCATAGACGAGCTGAGGCAACGGCCAGCCCGTCTGCTTCACGCTCAGCCAGATGACCGGCACCAGATAGGCCAGGATCATGATGAGGTACTGGGCCACCTGCGTCCACGTGACGGCGCGCATGCCGCCCAGGAACGAGCACACCAGCACACCGCCCAGGCCCACGAACACGCCCACCTCGAAGCCCAGGCCCGTCAGCCGCGTCGTGATGAGGCCCACGCCATAGATCTGGGCCACGAGGTAGACGAAGGACACCAGGATGGCCGCGCTGGCTCCCATCAGGCGCAACGCGCGGCTGTCGTAGCGCTCGGCCAGGAAATCGCCGAGCGTGAACTGCCCGAAGCGGCGCAGATAGGGCGCCAGGCACAGTGCCACGAGAACGAAGCCGCCCGTCCAGCCCAGCACATAGGCCAGGCCCGCGTAGCCGCTCGCGTACAGCGTGCCGGCCAGGCCGATGAAGGTGGCGGCGCTCATCCAGTCGGCCCCCGCGGCCATGCCGTTGTAAAGAGGCGGCACGCGCCGACCGGCGACGAAGTACTCGGCCGGGTCCGTCGTGCGGCACAGGATGCCGATGACGGCATAGATCGCCACCGTCGCGAACAGGAAGCTGTAGCCTATCCAGACCTTGGGCAACCCGCGCTGCTCCGCCAGCCCCAGGGCCACGACCAGGCCCACGAAGCTCAGCGTGAACAGCGCATAGCGTCGGTGCAGGTGGCGGTGGGAGGGGCTGTCGGGCACGGTCGCGATCATCGGCAATAAAAAACCCGGGTTCCCCTCAGGAGAACCCGGGCTGGCGTCAAACGCAGTCGATTACTTGGCGGCGAGGCGCTGCCACGTGTCGATCACGGTATCCGGGTTCAGCGAGATCGACACGATGCCCTCCTCCGCCAGCCACTCGGCAAAGTCCGGGTGGTCGCTGGGGCCCTGGCCGCAGATGCCGATGTACTTGCCCGTCGCGCGGCAGGCGCGGATGGCGCGCGAGATCATGGCCTTGACGGCCGGGTCGCGTTCGTCAAAGTCGCCGGCGAGTTGCTCCAAGCCCGAGTCACGGTCCAGGCCCAGCGTGAGCTGCGTCAGGTCGTTGGAGCCGATGGACATGCCGTCGAAATGCTCCAGGAACTGCTCGGCCAGGATGGCGTTGCTGGGCACCTCGCACATCATGATGAGGCGCATGCCGTCCGTGCCACCCGCCGCGGCACGCTTGAGGCCCCGCTCAGCCAGCATGGCGACGACCTTCTCCGCCTGCTTCACCGTGCGCACGAAGGGCACCATGATCTCGACGTTGGTCAGGCCCATATCCTTGCGCACGCGCTTGAGCGCTTCGCACTCCATCGCGAAGGCGTCCTGGAACTCGCCGCTGATGTAGCGCGACGCACCGCGGAAGCCCAGCATGGGGTTCTCTTCGTCCGGCTCGTAGCGCGTACCGCCGATGAGCTTGCGGTACTCGTTGCTCTTGAAGTCCGAGAGACGAACGATGACCGGGCGCGGGAAGAAGGCAGCGGCGATGGTGGCGATGCCTTCGGCCAGCTTGTCCACGTAGAAGGCGCGCGGCGACGCGTGGCCACGGGCCACCGACTCGACGGCCTTCTTCAACTCGGCGTCGATGTTGGGATAGTCCAGGATGGCCTTGGGGTGGACGCCGATGTTGTTGTTGATGATGAACTCGAGCCGCGCCAGGCCCACGCCGCCCGAAGGCATCTGCGCGAAGTTGAACGCCAGCTGCGGGTTGCCCACGTTCATCATGATCTTGATGGGGCAGTACGGCAGCTCGCCGCGGTGCACCTCGCTGATCTCGGTCTCCAGCAGGCCATCGTAGATGTAGCCCGTGTCGCCCTCGGAGCAGGCCACCGTCACGAGCTGGCCGTCCTTCAGCGTCTCGGTCGCGTCGCCGCAACCCACCACGGCCGGGATGCCCAGTTCGCGGGCAATGATGGCCGCGTGGCAGGTGCGGCCGCCGCGGTTGGTCACGATTGCCGAGGCGCGCTTCATGACCGGCTCCCAGTTCGGGTCGGTCATGTCGGTCACGAGCACGTCGCCGGGCTGCACGCGCTCCATCTCGGCCACGCTGTCCACCAGGCGCACGGGCCCGGTGCCGATCTTCTGGCCGATGGCGCGGCCCTCGGCCAGCACGGCGCTGTGGGCCTTGAGCTTGTAGTGGTGCTCCACCTGGCCGGCCATCTGGCTCTTCACCGTCTCCGGGCGGGCCTGCAGGATGTAGAGCTTGCCGTCCACGCCGTCGCGGCCCCACTCGATGTCCATCGCGCGGCCATAGTGCTGCTCGATGATGAGGGCGTACTTGGCCAGCTCGGTCACCTCAGCGTCGTTCAAGGAGTAGCGGTTGCGGTGCTCGGGCACCGTGTCCACCGTCTTCACGAGCTTGCCGCTGGCGGCCTTCTCTTCAGGCGATGCGAACTCCATGCGGATGAGCTTGGAGCCGAGGTTGCGGCGGATGATGGCCAGCTTGCCGGCCTTCAGCGCCGGCTTGTGCACGTAGAACTCGTCCGGGTTCACAGCGCCCTGCACCACCGTCTCGCCCAGGCCGTAGCTGGACGTGATGAAGACGACTTCCTGGAAGCCGCTCTCGGTGTCGATGGTGAACATGACGCCGGCCGAGCCGAGGTCGGAGCGCACCATGCGCTGCACGCCGGCCGACAGCGCCACGTCGCTGTGCGCAAAGCCCTTGTGCACGCGGTAGCTGATGGCGCGGTCGTTGTACAGCGACGCAAACACCTCGCGCATCTTGTGCAGCACCTCGTCGATGCCCACCACGTTCAGGAAGGTTTCCTGCTGGCCGGCGAAGGATGCGTCGGGCAGGTCTTCGGCCGTGGCGGAGGAGCGCACGGCGAAGCTGACGCCCGGGTTGTCGGCGGTGAGCTGCGCGAACGAAGAGCGCACGGCGGCTTCCAGGTCGGCCGGGAAGGGTTGCTTCTCGATCCAGCCGCGGATCTCGCCGCCGGCCTCGGCCAGCGCGCGCACGTCGTCGGTGTTGAGCGTGGACAGACGCGCCGCGATGCGCGCGTCCAGCCCCTCATGCTTGAGGAACTGCCGGAAGGCGTGCGCCGTGGTGGCGAACCCTCCGGGGACGCGCACGCCGGTGGCGGCGAGCTGCGAGATCATTTCGCCGAGGCTGGCGTTCTTGCCGCCAACTGCCTCGACGTCGGTCATCCTCAGGTTCTCAAACGGTACGACCAGGGCGGTCGCCTCGAACAGGGTGGACATTGGGAAACTCCGGGAGGTTGAAAAACCG